>Ga0209536_100002006_pt1 | contig 33274 bp, 32 predicted proteins | sample DeeMarSeWOR28_12_FD_187461 | JGI IMG/M metagenome (GOLD analysis project Ga0209536, IMG submission 187461) | Marine sediment microbial communities from White Oak River estuary, North Carolina - WOR-2-8_12 (SPAdes) (version 2) | ecosystem: Environmental > Aquatic > Marine > Intertidal zone >... | reverse complement strand
CAAGCGGCCAACGGCGGTGGACTCAAGATCAGCAAAACATCGCTTTGACTCCTAGGAGAAATCCACTCTCGCAGGAGTACATGGGTTCACAGAAGTTGATTTCCAGCTTCTGGCCTAAGAATCCCATCCTCGGCACCACTTTTTGTTCAAGTGCACAGTTTGTTCTGGGTTCATATCATAGTATTGTAATTGCACTTCAATGCAAGTAGGTGGTTGGACTAGGTGGGTGACTATATCCTTCAGGCAGTAGCTGAAGATTGGACCATGAAGAAGGTCCCTCGAGCGGACGGTAGCAACGACTGTCTAGGCGCAGCTTGTGCTCTCATCTTCATTATTTTCCTGTTCATTTTCTATGCAATTTTGAATGGATTCTTCACTATGTCATAGATAGTGAAAGTTGGGGTTGTTGTATGTTGATTGATGGTGTGAATCTTGGACTGATAGACTTCATTCAGGCAGTAGCTGAAGGTTGGACAATGAAGAAGATACCTCGAAGTGATAGTATCGGGGATCTAGTAGCATGTGTGGTTCTCTGCGTATTTGCAATCATAGTGATTTTCGTCATAGTTCTCAATTTGGGAGGGTGACTCAATCAGAAACTGTATGATTCTGTAGTGAAAAAAGAGAGAATAGTACTCACGTTGCTTCCAACGCGAGCACTTCATCCAGAGAGAGTTTGCTACCAACTCTGGTACGGGGATTCTGTACCTCATGATCTGAGGTTGTGTTTACGGGTGTAGTAGAGGAGTACATCCAAGTCTACCTCCTGAAGTAAGCACGGGTTATAGCTTCAGCAGAAACTCTCTTCTTATGAGAGCCTTTCAAGAGCTTCTTTTCGACCTTAACAAACGCCATGTCGAATTACCTCCGATAGGTGTAAGCGTAGGTCAGAGCATCGGTCGAAACCTTTGCCTTGTTGTTTTTCAGCACAGATGTGTTTCGTGAGTTAGTTGTTAGAGCCATGATATTTCACAAGAATTAGTACTCAGATTTAGTATATATAGCGGAGCCACTTCTCAGGGTCACAGGACGAAGTCACATATTGTGACTATCAGGAGATGCGCCTAGAAGCCGAATAGACCTACTCTATTTCTTGAGAGAATTCATCAATTTCTTCAGTGAATAGGTATTGATGACATCATTGGGAGTGAGCCAACCCCTTCGAGCTTGATAAGTACCAAATCTCATGTTATCAAGTTCAGATACGCTGTGCGCATCAGTGTTCACTGCAATTTTCAAGCCATACTTCGTCGCAGCCCTAAGGTTACCAGCATTAAGATCGAGTCTGATTGGATGAGCGTTCAGTTCCATTATCACATTGTGTTTTGCTGCGGTTTCGAACACACGTTCCAAGTCAATATTGAACTCAGATCGCTTTCCTATCTTACGACCGGTTGGGTGTCCTAAGATGTGAATATACTTGTTCTCCAAGGCCTGACAGACACGCTCGGTCATTGTTTCTTTCGTGTCCTTCATCCTGCTATGGATAGATCCCGTAACGACATCGAGTTGAGATAACACATCATCCTCTATGTCAAGCCCTCCATCAGCCAAGATGTCTACCTCTGCACCCTTTAGTATCTTCATCTTCCAACGACCTGACGAGTTGAGGTTGTCAATCTCATCAATGCGCTTCAGTAACCGGGTTTCATCCATTCCATTAGCAATTGTCAAGCTCTGTGTATGGTCAGAAACACAGTAGTACTTGTAGCCCATTGCTTGAGCTGCGTTCAACATTTCTTCAATGGTATTCTTACCGTCTGACTGGTCTGTATGGCTATGAAGGTCACCAAAGATGTCATCCATAGTGACCAACACAGGAAGTTTCCCTTCTTGTGCAGCTTCAATCTCTCCTTTGTCCTCTCTAAGCTCCGGAGGGACCCACTGAAGTCCAAGAGTCGTGTAGATACCTTCCTCATCCGCCCCTGCAATCTGCTTTTTGTCCTTGAAAAGTCCATACTCATTCAGACGTAGTCCCTTCTCTTTTGCAATTGACCTCAATCTGACATTGTGGTCTACGCTACCGGTGAAGTATTGGAGTCCAGCGCCAAAACTCTCACTCGGTAAGACTCTGAGATCAACCTGGAGACCTGAATCAAGTCTGATTGATGATTTTGTAGGCCCATGTGCAGTGATTGATGCAACCCTATCTGAGTGGACAAAAGATTCCATCACAGTTTCAGGTTCTGTTGCATCGACGAGAAAGTCAAGATCACCTATCGTTTCCCTCCGTCGGCGCGAAGAGCCAGCGATAACGAGTTGCTTCACTACTTCCAGTTTTCGTAGAGCGGCCTCAATTTTCTCTGCAGCAGCGAGCGCATCAGCTAGCAACGTTCGTTCTAGGCCAGACCGAACAACATGAATGCCCTCAATAATCTGCACCTGAGTCTTCTCTCCAAGACCCGGAAGTCCGGAAAGTTTGCCGTCATTCGCAGCTATCTCCAATGACTCGAGGTCTGTCACACCCAGCTTTTCATACACGAGTTTGATTGTCTTAGGTCCCACTCCAGGAATGGAGTCAAGCTCAAGCGCTTTTACTGGAACACGTGTTCTAAGCTCTATGAGAAGTTCTACTTCTCCAGTTTCAAGATAGCTTTTGATGACCTCTGAGAGACCCTTACCGATACCCTGAATGTTGGTTAACTCATCGCGTTTTGCTATTGCTTCGACATCCTCTCCCAATGATGTGATAGATCGCACTCCACGATAATAAGCTCGAGGCTTGAACTTGTCCTTACCTTCGATCTCAAGAAGGAGACCTATTTCTTTGAGAACTCGAGCCACCTCAGCATTTCGGGTCATCAGCTATCCTCCTACTCGAATTCATAGGGATCTATTGAACGGACTGCATCGCGTACGGCTAGGATATTTTCTTGAGGTGTATCAACCGTGATGACACATCCTGGAGCAATAATCAAACGGTCAGAACCTGCCTTCTCAATGGCACTAAGAACCTGTTTCTTAGCATCATCTGGGCTCTTGGTCCTAAATACTCCGTTGTGGTCAATCCCACCCAAAACAGCTCCTTTGAATCTCTTTTTACCCTCCTTCAGGGATAGCGCAGAACTCTGGTCCTCCCAATTGACACCGTCAACTCCAGGTGTCTTTGCAATCTTGTCAAATCGAATCTTTTCATTATCCTCGCGTGCATGTAGATGTAAGACAATGAACTTCGCTTTTCCACGGAGTCGTGAGATGAACTTCTGATTGTATGGATAGACAAACTCCTTGTACTGAAAATCAGTCACCGATGAGAAGGTGGACTGTTGTGATGCAAGGAAAATTCCATCGGCACCAGCATCTATTGTGGCACGAGCAAAGTCAATCATGACCTCAGTGATTATGTCAAGCGCGCCCTTCAGTATCTCAGGATGCGTATCTGCGTATTTTGTGAAGTTCTTGTCAGATATCTTGTCAGCAACCATTGCGGGATCAAAGACTGTCGACATTGTGGGTACAACACCATGTGCGTACTTCTGGATTAGTCCAACAGCGCGTATCTGATTGCCAAGTTCTCCTGAGTTCACATCAACTGGTTCAAGGGTTTCCCAATCGCTCACATCGTTAATGGCTGCGCTCGTTAGAGTTGTAGATCCAGTTGTTGCCCCGTCATAGACCGCAGTACAACCAAAGTCTATGCATGGAAAGTGACCAAAGAAGGAAATCTTCAACAAGTCATGGTCTAGGAGTTTGTGGAATTCAATCTCAGCCTGAGCAAGACCCTCAGGAGTCCTATCAGTTTCAGGATGATGCTTCCATAGGGAAATTGGTATCTGCTCGCCCAGATTACCAAGAAATGTTTCCTCGAGTAAATCGTATTTTGACATAGCAAGTATTCAAGCAGTTTTGAGAATAATGAGGCTTTCGACGGGACCAAGAATGTTCGTCGCCAGCAAACATAAGAGCGAAGCAGAACCAGAACGTCAAGTCCGATTCAATAATCTGGAGGATATCCGTTGTCAGAACTAACTGCTCTGTTCGATCCTGAGGCGATTCTCAGCCTAGATGGTATCGATGAGTTAGATAGAATGAGAGCAGAACCAAATCCATACTGGAATCGGGCACGACTAGAGGTAACTTGGCAACTACCCGTAATGTCTGGACTTCTTAAGAGTCCAAGAATATCTATTCAACCAATGCGAAAAGCGACACGCGAAGAACTACTTTTGTTCCACGACCCTTCATACATTGAAACATTGGAACTCTTTGGAAACATGGGAACCGCATTTTCAGCACGCTTTGGTCTAGACACCGATGAGTGTCCGATATTTCCGGGAGTAGACCAATACGCAAGTCACATTGTTGGCGGCACTATTGATGCTGTAATGGGAGTAGCTGAAGGTAAGTTTGAGGACGCCGTATCATTCTTTGGTGGCCTTCATCATGCCATGGAGAGTCAAGCCGCTGGATTTTGTTACTACAATGACTGTGTGGTGGCTTTGAAGAAGTATCAACAGCAATATCCTGGCAAGAAGGTCCTCTATCTTGACACTGATGCACATCATGGAGATGGTGTGCAGAAAGCATTCTATCATGACCCCAATGTTCTCACCATATCGCTTCATGAGTTGAGTATGGGATTCTTCCCGGGTACCGGCAGGGTTGAAGAAGTAGGAATTGGTGATGGAAAGGGATACTCGGTAAACATACCTCTACCTCCCCTCACCGATGATGTTGAGTGGTGGCGAGCCTTTGAAGATGTTGTTATACCGATTTGGCTCGCTTACAAGCCAGACTTCGTTTTCTGGGAAGTGGGTGCTGATGGATATATGAATGACCCACTGACCGACCTGATGTTGACATATGATACATATCAACGCACATCAAAGACCGTTCGTCAGCTGGTTCATCTTGGAACAAGGAAGTTAGTTGTTACTGGCGGCGGCGGGTATAACGCTGTGGCTGCAGCGAAGATTTGGACTATCATACTGGCGGATATCGCGGATATTGCATTACCTCCAACAATTCCAGCTGAGTGGATTGAACTCTGTCACAAACATGGATTCCAAGTGAAGAGAGGTGGATGGACCAGCCGACCTTTCAGGATGCCCAGTGACCAATACCCAAAGATTCGTCGCGCTGTAGATGACACAATAGACAAAGTGAAGGAATTGATATTCCCCACCTTTGGTCTTGATGACCAGATTTAGTCTGAAGGTAGTTCAGCGATAACACACCGATGATCAGTTTCATCAAGGAAGATTTCATGGATTTTGAAGACTGAAAATTCATCATAGATTTCATCTAGCGTGAAATAATGATGTGGAATCCCGCTCTCCCACCCTCTCTGCGGAACATAAGTTCCCACCTCAATTTCGACCAACTTCCAGTCATCCTCCTCACTCACAGGTCCGGGTTTCATGATTGGAAATGTGACAAAGAGGATTCCTCCTGGTTTGAGGACCCGTTCTATCTCAAGGATTGTCTTCTTGATATCTATCATCAGGTTGTGATGAATGACCTGAACAGAAATGACAGCATCAAAGAAATCATCCTCATAGGGAAAAGGTTCTTCCATCTGATGCCTTTTGAGATCTGCATCAAGACTCTCTTCAGTTAGCCATTCCTGCGTCATTGAGATTGCCATAGGAGAAGCGTCAAACCCCCACACATCGAATCCCACTCGTTTCAAGTGCACAACATGACGACCTGTCCCACAACCAAGATCAAGGACTCTAGACCCATTTCTATCTCGTATCAACCTCACAATCCTGTCAATCTCAGTATGAGGGTCGGTGAAAACTCGCCCGCGTTCCTTGAAGATTCTGTCCCAGTCTGGCATCTGTGGGTCACAAAATATTCGATTAGTGATATGGGTTGTGGCTGTATTTCGGTTGAAATAAAAGACCGTGATTATCAAGACCGTATTTACGCACCCAAGGTGGGATTAGACTTGAACATCAGACGAAGGTACTTGGTGCTTGTTATTGGCATCTTAATTATGTTTTCAGGGACAATTTTGGCAGCAAGTGTGCAGAGTGCATTTGGGTCAGTCGCAGTCACAGAAGTTGATTTTCAAGCTGCAGACGGTTCAATGATTCACAGTACACTACAGAAACCGAATTATGCTACTAGTTCCGATCCATTACCGGGAGTAGTTGTCATCCATGGCTCACTACAAAACAAAGAATGGGTGATGGGATTTGGTATAGAACTGGCAAGACGTGGTTTTGTGGTTCTGACGATTGATGCAAACGGGCACGGAAACTCAGAGGCGGGTTCAGGCAGTGGTACAGCAGCATTAGACTATATCACTTCACTTGACTATGTTGATGATACGCAGATAGGATTGATTGGTCACAGTATGGGTGGTGGGATATCATGGAGCGCCATTAACGAGTCTAGTGTCTATGTGAGAGCTCTAGTTTTGGTAGGATCTGGGTTCTGGTCCACAGCATCGTACACACCGAACACTCTACTAGCAACAGGTGACTTTGATTCTCTTTCTAGTTATCCTCATAATATCACCCTCCTTGAACCATATTTCAACGAAACTGGAATAGTGGAGGGTGTGACTTACGGTGATTTTGCTTCAAATACTGCGAGAAAAGCTATCTTTCCATCAACAAATCACCTCTTCGAAACCATCGACCCTGTGATAATAGGCGAAAGCGTCGAGTGGATGAAGAACAGTCTCAAGGGCGGCGTTGAGGATGAACATTGGATAGCCAGTACAAATCAAATCTATTCTCTCTGGCTATTTGGTGGACTCCTTGGCCTAATTGGTGCCTTACTCACCATCTTTCCAATAATAGCCATTCTACTTAGTACTCCTCTTTTCAATGATTTGAGAGGCATTCCCACAGATGAACCGACAAAGTCGAGATCAATCATCAGTAGAGGTACAATCTATGGACTGATAGGAGCAGGTTCGTTCTTCCCGATGTTGCTGGTTGGAACATTGTTACAGTATATGATACCGTTTCCACAATACAATGGACTACCAGTGATGTCATGGATGATAGGGAGTGGATTGATTGCGTTTCTCGTTCTTATCCCAGTTCTATACTTCCATGTTAGACGTAAGGAATCAGTATTAGTGGCACTCAGAAGGTTGTTCGGAGTAGGTGAAGGGAGAGTTGTTTCTTGGTTCAAGACCCTTATTGTGACCCTCATAGTTTTCATCTGGATGTATGCCTTGACTCTCCTAGTTGACCTTGGACTTGTATTAGATCTGAGATGTTTCCTACCAGGACTCCATGACTTAACACTAGCTCAAGCTGGACTCGTACCTCTGTATTTTGTAGTGTTCCTAGTCTTCTTCATCGTAGAAGGAGCTTGGTTAACGGGAGTGATGCTTCCTGAAAGCGAAGGGAGTTGGATGAGAGTACAACTGAATTGGACAATAAAGGGAGTTCTAGTCAAGACCTTTCCGTATCTCATCTTAATCCTATTCGAGTTTGTGGGTGGATTCTTAGCTGGTAGAGCATTAGTGCCGGGTATCATTGGATATTCCTGGCTCTTCTTCTATGCATTCACACCATGGTTTGCTGTTTGTACAGTCATAACGATGTATGGATATCGAATGACCGGAAATAGATGGCTTGGTGCAATGATGAATGCCATGCTCTGTGCCTGGTTGCTTGCATCCATCCTCTCATTCAGAGGATAGTTTGAATCGGACGGGCTCGTGGGTCCGTCCAACGCTTATTTTTCCAGATGAGTGAACAACCACTCAATCAATCCTGTACCTTGAGATTCAAGCTCTTCACACTCATGAACAGCCATCTCTTCGTAGAGTTCTGTTCTTCCTCCGGAGAACTCTCGTTCAAATCTGACGAAACTTGTTGGTGATATTACAGAGGATTTGAGAGTGTAGCAGATTCCATCTACACCATGGACCTTTGTTAAGGCGCCCACAGGAACGTCTGGTTTCACATCATGATAGATAGTTTCAAGGTCTACTTTTTTGATTGGGACATGTCCATCAGCTGTACTGATTCCACCCGACGGATGTAACTCACCGTTCACTGTATCAAGTCGAAGTCCTATCGAGATTTCATCAAACTGGGCGTGTAACGCATACCAGCTCTCAATGTGCCAGTCGCGCGCTCCCCAACTCTTGTCTCGTTCTCCGAGGCCACTGAACTCAACGACCTTTCCATCTGGAAACTCGATTGTCCCCCTAGGAGATCCTGACTGTTCAAAGTGACCAGCCCAAGAGGTGCCACTCCCCTGTCCAAAATCATAGGCGGGAAAACGAGCTAACCACTGAATGTCAGCTTTGAGGTTTGTTCCTTTGTAGAGGATTCTCCATTCCTTGAAAGGCTCAATCAGCTCATAGGCAAGAACACCATCGGAGAGTGATTTATGGAAATCCTTGGGGACTGGACCGCTAGGTTCTACAAAGTATGCCTCTCGTTTGTCTTCATAGAAGAGGGCGAAGACGAGTTCTCTCTTTGCTGCATTGGGAAGTAATCCAATTGTGGAAAAACCGGAGATTCCAGTGTCCAAGTCAACCCAATTGAAGTAGTAGCTCTCACGCCAGTCAGGACGTTCGTTTGGTTCATGTGCATATTCGTCAGCATCAACGAGTTCAACCATGGTAGTCACCTATTCAGGCAACAGATACAGAGTTGGGTCCTCCTCCATCTCATCATCGAAACGTCCGAATCTAATGAAAGCAGGGTCAGCATCATTATCCATGAAGAAGGGTACATACTCATCAATCACCTTTTGTGATATGTTCCAATCAATCTTGTCAGTGATGCCCACTCTATCTGTATATCGTGCAAACCCTCGCCAGTAAGCCACCGCGCCTGCTAACATGAGTCGCTTCTTGTCCCATTCTGCGTACTTCATATAGAGTTCAGCCAGAGCACTTTCAGCAGCCTGCTCATAGGATGGTAACTCGTCAAGACCCAAAGGCACCACCTTAGATCCTCTTTCGGTATACGCGGCAACACGAGTGACAAGATTGGAGTAGTCACCAGGTTCAATGTTCATCGTACCAATATCATTGAAGGTTGCTGATGCACCCTTGATTGTCATAGCCACTCCCAATTTCGCAGAGGGAAGTTTTGCTTCAGTTTCAGACCATGGAAGCCAGAGGTCCTCCTTACCATCATATAATCGAGTGAATTCTGTAGCAACAAGAATCTCGTCATCCGAGATAGGATATGGACCATGATCAATCAACTTTGCACGAGCCTCACACTCGTCCATGAAGGCATAGAGTTCCACCTGACCAAGAGTACGACGTATCTTCTTTACCTGTTCTGTGTCAACTGGTTCAAGATGGTCCTTTAGCCAGTTTAGAGTGTCTTCACCAAAAGCCAGATTCTTTGCCCCTGACATTGCAACGGTAGGTTTTCCAGTGTTGAAATAGCTGGTACCCAGTTTGTGCCACTGCTCAAGCATCCACTGCCATTGTTCTCGCTTTTCCGCAGATTCGTTCTTTGGGTCACTCTCACACTTCTCAAAGACTATACCCATTCTTCCCAGAGAGTAGTAGAGCCAGAGATAGGTGATAGAAAGAGCGTGAATCTCAGATAGCAGTTTCTTGCTCTGTTTAGCCAACTCTTCCGGGGAAATCTTAGACCACACCTGTTTCATGACATCATAGAGGTGGTCATAGGTGTGATAGCATGACACCGAGATGTACTCGTTTGTCGGAAATATCTCAGACTCCAGAAGACCCCGCTCGGCTAGGATGTCTGAAAATGTGTCTGAGATGTGTTTGATCATCTTGTTCGTTTCACTGGTGTCCAATATCATATCTCCTGTTTGAATCTAAAGCAGATTTCACGAAATAGTGAGTATTAAGCATTTCAGAAGACCAACACGAAGCTTATTACTCACCTAACATCTCGCGCAGAGAGTCTAAGGAAGGATGCCATTTGAAACAGGTTGCGCAAGGACTCATCTCATTGAAACTCACAGCTGAAGGAGAATTGAGATACATCACTACTATGCAGGAAGTGATTCAACTCCTGAAGGAAGGGGCGGACGGTAAAATAGTCCTCGTGAATGATGGTGGAACTACTTTCTTAGCACCTGTACTATCGAAACTTGCCGGGGTTGTATGTATAACTGGAGCGCTTGGTTCACACTTGGCCATCGTAACAAGAGAGTTTGAGATACCTGCACTGATGGGAACCAAGATAGAAAATCCTGAGGGTTTGGATAGAAAACAAGTCATGATCAAACCTGATGAGGGAACCATGGGTGCACTCTTTGTAATGGAGTGAGTAGTTATTGCCAATAGTTCAATCAATAGATAGCATTCAGCCTGCTGATTTTGAAACCCATGGTGGAAAAGCTGTAAATTTGGCACGACTTGCAAGACTTGGTTTTCGTGTACCAAGAGGCTTCTCAGTATCGAGTGCTGCATTTATTGAGATGGTAAAGAAGAATCCGAGTTTAGCTAGTTTTCTTAAAAAAGTAGACGAATCCAGTGATTTTGAAGAGATTTTAGAGATTTCTGGACTCATTCAGAACATAATCAACACCTACAAGATACCAGAAGAGGTTGTTACTCGTATCTCTAAGAGTCTGGATGATATTGGGCAACCTGAGTTTGGGTTTGCTGTACGTTCTTCTGCTACCATTGAAGATCGAAGTGATGTTTCTTTTGCAGGTCAAGCAGAGAGCTACCTCTGTGTGAAAGACCGTGATGACATCATCGAGTCAGTGAAGAATGTGTGGAAGTCAACTTTTTCAGAACGAGCATTAGTCTACTTGAAGACAAAGAAAATTCCGCTTCGTGTAGTCAAGATGGCTGTACTAGTTCAGGAAATGATTCCTGCTGATATTTCAGGTGTGATGTTCACAGCTAATGTGGTCACAAACAACGTTGAAGAGATTTTAATCAACTCAACATGGGGGCTTGGTGACATCTTGGTTTCAGGTGAGATTGCGCCTGACACGTATGTGCTTACAAAGACCCCTCTCAATGTAATCCAACGAACTCTTGGTGATAAGGAGTTCACATCTAGACCAGAGATCTACAATCTGGCGGTTACCGACACCCCAGAGGAAAAGCGTTCGATATTTACATTGGATGACAAGACCTTGTTTGATATTGCTGAGATTGGGATGAAGATAGAGGAGGGAATGGAGTCCCCTCAAGATATCGAGTGGTGCATCACATCTGACGGTGGTTTGGTAGTACTTCAATCCAGACCAATTACTACACTCAACGTGCCTTCATATCATGAAGAGTGACACCAGGATAGACTGTTATCGCCTGTTCAGGACAAGCTTCGACACACTTCATACAGCCAGTGCATTTTGACAGCCAGATAGCATCAATCTTCCAAATCTCAGGATTGTGAGGATCTGGATGATTGTCTTCTATTGTAGGATGCAAGAGTAGGACTGCAGGATCACATACATACAGGCATTTCCTGCATTCACGAGGATCTGTGGTTGCATTTGTGTGGCACTTTGTATGGTCAATGACAATCTTTGTCTTCTTCACCAAGTTTGTTCACCTCAGTATTTTCCAGCCATTCCGGGAACAGACTCACGTGGTACGAGATTGAGTGCATCATGTTTGCATGCATGCCTACAGACACCACAACCAAAGCATTTGTCCAAGTCAACAATCACTCGCTTCACTGATGGAAGGTACCTGAGTGCATTGAACTGACACATGCGTACACAAGACTTGCAACCTTGACAATTGTCTATGTCAATGTCTATCACATACTCGCCCTTGTAGACGGTTCTCAGATCAAAGTCATTTCTCAGACGCAGACCACCGCATTCAGGGGTTTCGCATGAGCAAATCGCATTGATGTAAGGAACTGGTTGGAACCAGACTGATGCAACATATCCTTTCTCATTCTGTTCCTGTAGAGCCTGAATGGCCTCTTCGCGATCAAGTCTGTACTTGACACCCTCGGGAATGTAGCGGGTGTGTTTCTCAATGACTTCAGACAGTTGACCAAAGTTGATACAAACAGCATCTTTCACTCCTCGCTGCATATATCTACAGACACAGTAATTCTTGATAATTGGTTCAGCCGCAAGATTTCCTAGAATGTGTTGAGCATCCTCAAGAGGAAGGACCTGTCCAAAATGACCGTCTGCTCGCACTGGATTCCTGTTCTTCTTCTCGCTGTGGATTTGACCTTCGACAACCTTCCGAATCACACGACCAATAATTGGCATCTGCATCTTGTACCCAAGACCGATTGAGTTGAATCCCATGATCTTTCGGATGAAGAGTGTTTCCATGTTCTTCCATTGTTCATCTAGGTATTCTCTGGCATTATACTCGTCAGCTAGCTCATCTCTGTACAGTCTAGCATTCTCGTACCATTTGCCGCCATCTCCGTGTTTGAGGCACCACTCGCACATAGTCATCACCTGATGTTTGTTAACGAATTTCGATTCATAATGTGATATTTAAGAATCCCGTATTAATCTCAAAAAAATAGGAAAATGTCGGATATATGTATCAAGAAGGCTTTTTTTCAGGATTGTCAAGGGTTACAGGTTAGCCTAGCGGATAGTGTTTGAGAATGATAAGACTGATGGGTGTTCTGACACAGGGTGGTGTACCTATCAAGTTTAAGAGCTCAATGGAAGCAGAGGGCGAACTCATTCTTGGACCATTGATTGAAGCAACCAAAGCACTGAGCAACATAATGGGTAGTGGTGAAGTCAGAAGGTTAGCATTCAAAGACAACACAATGATTGTAACGGAAACGTCCAAGGGATTCACTATTGTAGCACTAGTCACAAAAGCTGAGGACTACATGGATAGTCTCCTGCGTGTAATTGCGGAGAAGATTGATGAATCCGAAATCCAACACGCAGATGGTTCTGTCAATGATGCACAGAAGCTCATCATAGAGCATATACTAGACCCGTATGTAAGAGACCATCTTGAGGTTTCATTTCCAGATGCATTAGCAAATGTGTGGGACCCAGTCTACGAGGTCTTGATAAATGATAGCCGATTTAGTAAGGTGATTGAGGAAGTCAATGATCTACTTCAAAGATCAGAACCTGAAAAGGGATGGACCATGTTCAAAGAGGCATCCAGTGGTTCATTGAATGATGCACTTCTTCATGCTATGAGAGGGGAGTTCGATAAAGCCTGTGCAATAGCAATGGATAACGAGGGAACACTTGCAGGAATCTTCTGTATCAAGATGGGATCTTTGGCACATTCAATGACGAAGGCAGTCCCCCCAACTTTAGTGGAATTGAGAGAGATTGCTTCAAGGTTGCCTGATGACCACCCATTCACTGAGTTTGCGAGGACCTTGGTAGGTTCTGTGGCGGGGGAAGTGATCCCAGCGGATTATTCACGTGTCTTCAGAGATTCAATGAATAGCTTCGAGTTCATTGATGATGACGAACATCTTATGCTTGGTTTTCTCTTCCTGGAAGCACGTGTAGTTGACTATCCAGAATTCTCTGAAAATCTCATTAAACTCTACAAAGGTAAGTCGGAAGTCTATTGTTCATTCATTGAAGCCATTCAAGAACGAAACAACATCTTCGACAAACTATATTCCATAACAAGCTATGATGGGTTCAAAGACGAGTTGGGCTTGTATAAGACGCAAATATCCAGTATTCTTGGAAACATCAATTGGGTTACTAATGAAGATTTGATGAAGGAGCTGGAGAGAGAAGGAAAAGGTATTGAGATTGGAATCACTGCATCACTGAAACTCCAGAACTATATTGCTGTATTGACTGCATTGACTGAATCACCAGTCCTATCTATTGGTGAGCGTAAAGGATTCCTAGAAGAAGTTCTCATGCTGTACCGAGATTATTTCCGAGAACTCATGAGAACAGACATTCCGTTGTTTGCATATACGATGGATAGTATCTTTCAGAGTCTTGGTGTTGCTCATGCTGAGTATTATTCTCTATCAACAGGTGATGCGAGGGATCATCATATACATCGTACAATCGAGTTTCTGAGGGACATATACGAAACGATTGTTGAGGAGTGGCCAAAGGCGCGTGTAAGATTCTCACTCTTTGTGGTGACGAACTCGATATCTCCTATCCTCTCTAGAGCTAATCAGCTTCATGAGGTTGAGATTCGACTTGTGTACGCAGCTATGCAGCTCCTGGATGTAAACACAATCGATGCAACACAAGTCACTCGACCAACGATGTATGCAACATATCTGTGCAACACGAATACATCACTCACTGCACTTGCATCTAGACTCCTCAAGGACAATATCCGAGCCGAGGTTCTCAAAGAGGCTGTAGATGTGGCACTTGATGTGCAGGAATGGTTCCTATCATATGGTGAAGTGGTGCGGGATGATGCAATGTCAGCAAGCTATCATGCATCTCTCATTGCAGAAACGCTAGATGCGGAAGACTTGAAACGGACTGTTGATCGGGTAGTAGACCTGAATCGAATTATCGTTCAAGACCCAAACAAGTTCGACTACGAGTTGGCAATGATGTCAGTTCCTTTGATGGACCTTCTATCAGTTGCTTGGAAAAGACTGGCTGACGAGAAGTATCTGAAGATGTCGAGAGAAATATTCGATTCATCAATTGAAGCTTGGAAAAAGTATGGATTCTACGAAAAAGCTGAGAATTTCAGAAAGTCATTCGGTCAGTCCTTAGAGTCCGAGTAGCTCGATTGTCATGTCCCAGAGCTGCTTCTGTTTATCAACATTCTGTGAGATTTCAGATGTGGTTGTCACCTTACACTTCCTGAAGCACTTTCCTGTCACACCTTCGACTTCGGGAGAACTTGCAAGATATACTGAGGTTTCTGCACCTTCCTTTGGGCTAAGTTGGAACGGTTTCATCATTCCAAACATAATTCTAGAGCTGAAACTACCACTGCTACGACCGAGATTGGTTGCAACAAAACCAGGACGTACAGCATTGACCGACACACCAGTACCCTCGAGTCGTCTAGCTATTTCGAAAGTAAACATCTCAATCATGAGCTTAGCTTTGCTGTACACCTTCTGAGACTTGTAGCCAGACTCGCTCTGCAGGTCATCCAATGTCAGTTCAGCCCTACCAGCCAACCCTGACGAGAGATTAATCACCCTGGAGGGTGTACTTTTCTTAAGAACTGGAAGAAGTTCATGGGTTAGAAAGAAAGGAGCAAGATAGTTTACAGCTAGTGTCCGCTCAAAACCCTCATCAGTCACCTCTCTCTTGCTAAAGACTGCACCTGCATTGTTAATCAAAACATCAAGACGGTCATACCTGCTTTTGAACTCATCAGCGAATTTTCTGATTGTACTCATAGAAGATAAATCACAGAGCATCATATCAACTGAATCACTTCCAGTTTCTGTAACTATGGTTTCGCAAGCCTTTTGCCCAAGTTCTTGATTTCGTACAACGGATACTATAGTAGCCCCCTTCTCTGCTAGGGCAAGAGCTGTTTCCTTACCAATTCCAGAGTTACTACCTGTGACAATTACAACTTTATCCTTCATGGCGATTCACAATGGAATGAGGACAATCAAATAGAAGTCTTCTGTTTTGACTGTTTGACTTAAATCACAGGACTTCAATGAAACATCATGACTTTGCTACTAAAGCTTGCAAACTATTTGACTTGGGCTAACGATGTTATATGGGATAATGTCAATGAGCTAAGTGATGAGGAGTACAACCGTACTCTATACGAAACAGGAGGAAGTATCCATCTTAGATATGTTCACCTTGCCAGAGACACATGGGAGTGGTTTCACGATTGGCTGGGCGAAATGAATGAAGAACCAGACTTCAGTGGAATGAGTAGAAATGAGCTATTTGCATTCGTTTCCAAATATGTGAAAAAATGGATTGGGTTGATAGATTATCGATCTGTAGATGAGTATCAAGATGAGCGATCTGGGAAAGTCATAACAGTAAAGTTTGATGAAATGTTCTTTCATTTGGTGAATCATTTCACGTATCACAGAGGCCAAATTGTGATGAGTCTGAGGATGCTTGGCAAAGAGGTTCCTATGACTGATTATATCCCTTTCAGATTCTCTCTAGAGTAGAGTTCCCATTTTGGTGGTCTAAATAAAGGAAAATCAGGCACCTATTAACGAGGCCACATTTCATGAGAATCCGCTAACTAATCATGATCACAGAAGTTGTTCTAGTACTTCAGACCATGCTCCACATAGTATTTCATCAGCGTAAGTGCTTCACCCCAGCCTGCGGCGCATTCTAACATAGCTGCTCGACCTTCAGGTGTATCACGGTAGCCATATTCTCGTAGACGTACGACTGTCCCTTCCTTCACAGTTTCAAAGTCAATCTCAATTGTAGTTGCATATGATGGGTTATCTGCATACCACTGGAACACAAACCGCTCACCCCGTTTGGCTTCGAGCACAGGACCTCTGGACTCCATTGTGTACTTATCTGGTCCCCAATCCTTCCAACGGAATGTTATAGTTCCACCAGGTTCTTCGACCTTGGATCCCACTGTGAACCACGCATTCAATCCGTCCGCAGTACATAAAGCATCATAGACCTTCTCAGGTGGGGCACGAACAAGAGTAGTTTGCTTAATCTCAACATCAATCAATTTGGACATAGGAAATCCCCCAGATTTCTATTAACTATAGTTAGCACAATTTCGTAAAAAACTTGCGCCAATGACATATTATTAGGCTATTTCTCCCATTAGCTTGCGCTCGGAGTCTTAAGATATGTCAATGCAACGGGAACCCCAGATCTACGTTGTTTCGATTATTGTTGTGATGATGCTCTCTTTCACCGTATCAGCCATTCCAGGGAGTATCGATGCAGTTTCGGCAGTGGATGATCCTGTTGAGATATTACTGATTTTAGACCACGACTATGGTGGAAATGTACCACCGATAATCACTATCTTAGAACGGTATGAATGGAGTATAACAACAACAGCGCTGAATGAAACTGTAACCTCATGTGACTACTTAGGAGATGACACATTCACAGTTGATATACTGCTGACCGAAATAAGTGACGTCGCCCAATTTGATGCTGTTTCAATCTTACCAGGGAACTCTCATGACCTCCTTAGAACAAACCAGACATCTCTCAATCTCATCAATGCTGCAATGAATGCAGGTATTGTTGTTAGTGCGTGGTGTAGTGCTGTTAGGGTCTTGGCAGCAGCAGATGTGATTGATGGGAAGAACATCACCGGTAACGCAGATTATGAGGCCGAATATGTAGCTGCAGGTGCCACATTCAATGAACTTGTACCACCTGTCATCGATGGGAACTTGGTGACCGGTGTAAGGAGTAGGTATTATCGGGAAGAGATGTGTCAGGCTATAGCAACCGCAGTAGGTGTATTTGAATCCGAAGCTCCAGTGCTACAGAGTGCAATTGCCAACCCTCATCCCTGTATTGTGGGAACAAATGTCAGTCTCACAGTAACATTTAGTGATTCTACAGGAACATTCCTAGCCAACGCTGAGATATACAAACTGAACAATACATCTGGAGCACGACTTTCAGAAACTCCTGTTGAGCGCTTTGCCTTAGATGAATCAACAACAGAGGGTGTTTTCGTAGGGGTTATAGAAGAACTCGAGATTGGAAACTATACTATCGATTTTGAGGTGTGGGATGTCTACATGAACGAGGCGGTCTACACCAATGAAGTCAACTTGTTGGTTGAAGAAGAACCCACACCTCCAGACCCAATTGACCCAATGCAATGGATTCTACCAGGAGCTGCGGGTGGTGCAATCGGTGTGATTGTACTTGTAGTCTTTCTCCGAAGGAGATAGCATCTCCTTGGGGAGGAAACATCAGTAGTCCAGATCTTCTTTTGCTGGTTCTTCTGGTGTTTCTTCTTCAGTCTCTTTCTTCACTTCTTTCCTAGAGATTACAGGCTTCTCCACTTCTTTTGCTGCTAATCCTCGCGCAAACCGTTGAATGAAACCCACAGACCTTCTCTGTGCAGCTTCGTTCAGGAACACGACCGGTAATATGAACGCCATCACTAGCAATGGAATTCCTATAGTCCACAGACTGCTGATGATAAGCAGTTGAGGTTCAGGTGTTATTCCCTCGATGATGAATGGTGTAACAAAATGCGCACTTACCATGGCAATTGGGAATGCGAAGAGTGAGTATCCTCCTAGCATACTACTGTACCAACGACCCACTCCCTCAGTGTCCGGACACTGTCTCACATCTAATTGGCCTTCCTTTAGGTATGTGACTATTCCAGCGTCGTTGAGTACCCAAGTGGGAATGAACAACGCTAAGGCAATTGGCATGATTATGAGCGCACCCATTAGGGTTGCACTGAGTCCAATCAGATATCTTTGATCGGGTGGAAGAGCTGAGTAAGTATCCAAGATGATTCCCTCAATGAGACCCACAACCAAGCCTGCTGAGCTTATGCTGAAGAGAGCAGGAGCGACACTCCGTCGGAGCATTCTATAACCACTGAAATCTTGACCAATATCCATGATGCTGAAATTGTAAGTAGCTGACTTTACCATTCGACTACCAATTAAGAAAAGGGCTGCAAGGGGTAGTGCAATGATAAAATACTCGATAACAATGACAGGAATTGCGATTCCTAGAATAACAACGATGTCGGTGAAGAGGGATCCATCAATAAACGGGAAGAATTCGAAAGATGGAACTTCAGTTGTTACCCGGTACAATATATACAGTGCAGCTGCAATACCTCCAGCTGAGAATAGGAATGGAAATATGAATCGTGCTTTACCCATGTTGGTTCAAACTCCTTGTCTACTATTCCTAAAGGTAATAATCGGTTGTATTTAGACAATCGTATGACAAAGAGGTTTAAATCGCACCCTGCAGAGTGACGCGGAACGATGGCGCTCCAAGTAGATTCAAACCCAAGTCGGACCGTGGCTTTTGTAGCAGTCTTTGCAGCACTGACCGCAGTTCTTGACATTATTCCAGCTTTCGGTTTCACATCAGGAGTCTGGGACAGCTGGGCATTTCTATTGAGTCCAATTGTGGGTATTTTATTAGGTCCATACTTGGGTGCGATATCTGTTGGAATTGGAAGTTTTCTTGGTCATGCAATCATGCCTCGGGACACTATTGAGTTCCTCTTCATGTTTGGTCTATCTGCAGGTGCTGCAGTAGGTGGATTCGTCTACCAACGGAAGTGGAAACCTGTATTGGGAATCTATACAGCAATGCTTCTTGGATATTTTGTCTATCCAATATCATGGGGACTTCCACTGTGGGGAATCTGGGATATTCTTGTGGGGTATGGAATAGTACTGATTTACTCAATTGCAACAATACGAGGATATTGGTCAAACACCAGTGAGCGGTATAAACTACTCATGCTTGTCTTCTGCTGCGTTATTGCACTAGAAACAGACATTCTGTTTCGTGTTTTCATCCTAGTTCCGGGGCAGATGTGGTGGTTCTACTATGCCATGACTCCTGAAGACTTGGCTCTATTGTGGGTGGGAGCTGGTTTCATAACACCCATCAAAGTTGTAATGGCAGTAATTGTGATTGTCACTTTGGGTCGTCAGCTATTACGGACTCTTGAGCAACAAGGTAATTCGATAGCTATGGGGGACACAGACTCACTGCCCAGTTAAGTTCCAACTGAAGAATCGTGTGTTCTCATAGGGAACCATCCAGCCCATGACAACAAAAGAAAACAGACTAGTGCTATGACAGTCCAAGACCCATATGTGACTAGTTCATAGAGATTATAGTTGGTAGAAATTCCAAGCAAGGGAAAGACATAGAGATCAATGAGAATCCAAGATATAAACAGAGAAATTGATGCCAAAGTACCTATGATTTTTCTGCGATTTCCGGTGTCCAGATTCATTCTACTCACTATGAAGTTGTTTGTTGTGGGTTTTTTCTATGTTGTCCTATGGCTTACTGTAGAACATGACTTCAGGATAGTCTAGAGAGGGCCCATCTAATAGAGTGGATGTGACTCCTTTGAGATGTTCGTTGAAGAATGCCAGCACATAGTCATTCAGGATTCCAAGCATTCGATATCCATCAATTGACCCAAGTAGGCCGAAGCTTTTGAGCACGGGAGACCAGATATTGACATCTGCGAAGTTGTAGTGTCTTGTTCCATTTACAAAGAGACCGTAACAGGTCCCTTCTGCCCGATTGTATATTGTGTCATTCAACTCTGGATTCCCATAGTCAGGTCCAAACATGAGCATGAAAGGCTTGGTCATGTTCATGGTGAGTGAACTACCCCCATGAGGGCTATCAAAGCTGATTCCAGCGTCAAATCTGGAGTCTTCAAGAATAACATGTTCAGCAGTAGTCCCACCAAAGGAATGTCCAAACACTCCGATGGTGTCAAGGTCCATACCATCCCATAGCAGACTTGGAATAACAGGATTTTGAGGAATCTCTAGTTGATCTACTAGGAAGGTCGTGTCATTAGACCATATCATCAGACTGCTACCAATGTCCTCATACGTTTCAGGGGTCTCCTCGTAGATCACTGACCCATCAGGGAAGCTAGTAACTGCTGCTTCATACGAGTGACTGATGCTGAACACGATGTATCCATTGCTTGCCAGTTCCTCCATCAGAACAGTGTCCTGCATTATGAGACCGCCATATCCATGGGAAAATATGAGCATTGGAAATACTGTTTCAGCTGTTGAGAGTGGTGCGTTCACGTACGAGTGAGTCTTTGTTTGTGGAATATGACTTACTACAAACGAAGGGAATCCAAACGATTTTTCAACCCCTATTCCAAATTGACTAGGCGCATCGACATATGGAGCCATTCTGTAACCAACAATATTGTCTGAAGGGTACCATGCTTTGATGAGGATTCGACGGTGGTCATCCGGATCAGTTGTAAAGGTCTCATTTCTCGAGTCATCAGTCAGTTCAAAGGTGACTGTTCCAATTGCATAGTCGCCTGAGGGTGTTGGAAGACGAAAAGCAGGGAATAGAGAGTTTAGGAACAGGGTTGATGAAACGAGAATCACAGCGACTATGATTATGACTGCACCTCTTCCCACCCGAGGTCGACTTCTCTCAGGGTCTGGTATTACACCTGTTTGTACTCTATAGATTTCAACAAGTCTAATCACACCAAAGAGGAACAGTAACAATGTTGGGATGTATACAGGAAGCATCTGCCAACGTAGTCCCTCAAGAAACATATGGATTAAAAATACAATGATGCCAAGGACACTGAGAACTCCCATCACTGTTCCTTTCTTTTGTTTCCCAATAGTGTTTGGCAAGACAAATTGAATCGCTAGTAAAAATAGGAAAATAATGACAAGAATCTCAATGATCTTCATAGGTTTCACCAGACTTCTAACCGTCAACAGAGGTGATTCCAAGAAAAAAGAGTGCCGGTTTGAGAGGCTCTGACCATGAGTGTTTATATCCCTTCAAGTTGGAGTTGTTCGTGGTCGTGGTATATTGGATTCGGGTAAAACTGTCAGGAAGGCACCTGTCATTTGTTCATGGTGTATGATCACTACTGAGAAGAGTTCGTTACCTCGTTTACTGGTTCGAGGGGCGTATTATTGCTCAAGAGAATGCTATCTAGCAGAGAATTATGAAAAGTTCCGAAATGCTGCAATCTTCGTTCTTTTATTCACAGTCTTCTTTCCAAGTGTATTCTTCTCACAGTATCCTGGAGATATCACACCCCTCCTGAGATACTTCACTGGTTTCTACATCGTCTTTGGGGCTGGATTTCTGAGTCTCTTCTTTCTTGCAGATAGAAGTAGATCTGTAAGAATGGTTCGAGCTAAAAACTCCCGTATAGGAAGGTGAGAGTCTGGTGATGCAGCTCAGTTTCGAATCAGTTTGGGTATTTTGGACATTAGCTGGGATGATACCCACTTTTCTCATAGTACTGTATCTGGTCAGTTCCAAGAAACTAGTGATCAACAGAGATTTTCAAGAGGAGATTATACCTCTTAGCACGGTTCTAGGGGGTCTAGCGTTCTTTGTGTTGCCTTTAATTGTTGGAGAAACTGTTGCACTGATTGCTACGAGCATCGTATATCCACATTTGATAGAAGGCATATTGTGGAGAGGATTCACATACTACATTCTGACTGGGTTTTTAGTCACTATAGCCATCCTTGGCGTTATTCTGAGTAATAGAAGAAAAAGGAATATCCGAGAGGCTTTTGAGAACCATTCTTGAACCAATTCTCTCGCTCCACCAAATAATGGAACCGTATCACAAACTAAATATCAGAATATAGAAATTATATTCCGATTTCTTTTGGGAGGTCGAAGATTTGCCAATTCGTTTCATTTCAAGAGTTTCTGAGTATGACAAAAAACACCTCGGTTTCTTTATACCGAAGTATGTAACAGAGTTTTATCAACTCAAGCCAGGTCGCTATAAAGGTGGAGTCAGTCTGACATTCGGGGATGTGACTAGCTGTCCGATTAATCTCACTAAATTCAGACATACCCTCAGAGGTAGACTTCCTCCCAACGTTGGAAAGAAAGGAGCAATATCAGAAGTTTGGATATATCGTGACACATGGGTTGCTCCGAAAGGTAAGTAGAGTTTTACAGAAAAATAGAAGGAATGAGAGCCTGAATAGGCTCTCTTTTTCTTTGAGTTATTTTATTCGCTCTTTAACCAGCGTCTCAACGACTGTTGGGTCTGCCAGGGTTGTGACATCACCAAGGTCGTCAATCTGACCTGCTGCAATACGCTTCAGAATTCGACGCATAATCTTGCCTGAGCGGGTCTTTGGTAGAGCATCAGCCCACTGGATCTTCTCTGGTGTAGCGATTGGACCTACATCAGCACGCACATGGCTCCTGAGTTCAGTCTTGAGCTCGTCAGTCTTCTCAACACCCATCTTCAGGGTGACGAAAACATAGATGCTCTCGCCCTTGATCTCGTGGGGGAATCCTACAACTGCACACTCTGCGACAGCAGGATGCTTGACCAGTGATGATTCAATCTCAGCAGTACCGAGTCTGTGACCGGACACCTTGAGAACGTCATCAAGACGACCCATAACGAAGAAGTAACCGTCGTCGTTGAATCGGGAACCGTCACCAGTGTAGTACATTGGCTCACCGTTGTCTGGGTTCTTGAACTGGACCCAGTAGGTGTCAATGAATCTCTTGTGATCACCATAGACTGTCCTCATGAGACCAGGCCAGGGTCTCTTCATACAGAGATAACCACCCTCGTTTGCTGAGTTTGGTTGACCGTCTTCAGCAACAATGACTGGGTCTACACCAAAGTATGGGAAGGTGCATGAACCAGGAATGGTTGGGGTTGCACCAGGTAGCGGAGTAAGAATCACACCACCGGTCTCAGTTTGCCAGTAGGTGTCAACAATAGGACAGTTCTTCTTACCAATCATCTCGTGGTACCAAATCCATGCCTCAGGATTAATTGGCTCACCGACTGTACCAAGAAGGTTCAGAGACGAGAGGTCATGTTTCAACACGGGCTCATCACCGAATCGCATCAGAGCACGGATAGCGGTTGGAGCAGTGTAGAACTGGTTAACTTTCCACTTCTCAACTTCAAGCCAGAAACGGTCATTGTCCGGATAGGTTGGAACTGACTCAAACATCATTGTGGTGGCTCCAGCTGAGAGGGGACCATACACTATGTAGGAGTGTCCGGTAATCCAACCGATGTCTGCGGTGCACCAGTAGACATCACCTTCATGCCAATCAAAGATGTGCTTGAAAGTGTGGGTTGTGTAGACCATGTATCCACCAGTTGTGTGGAGTACACCCTTTGGCTTACCAGTTGAACCGGATGTGTAGAGAATGAACAATGGGTCCTCTGCATTTAGCCACTCTGGGTCGCACTTGTCATCGACTTTTTCGTATTCCTCGTGGTACCAGACATCTCTGCCCTCGGTCCATGGAACATCGATTCCGACTCTCTTGACAACAAGAACCTTCTCAACAACATCAAGGCCTTCAACAGCTGTGTCAGCACCAGCCTTCTGTGGGATAGTCTTACCAGCACGATAGTAACCGTCAGCTGTGACGAGGAGTTTACCCTCACAGTCAATGATTCTGTCCTTGACAGAGTCAGCACTAAAACCACCGAAGACAATGCTGTGAACAGCACCAATCCTTACACAAGCAAGCATGATAATTGCGAGCTCAGGAATCATGGGGAGGTACATAGTAATCCTGTCGCCCTTCTTTATACCGAGGTTCTTCAGGACGTTTGCTGCTTTGTTTACCTCACTGAGAAGCTCGCTGTAGGTGTAAGTCTTTGACTCGTCAAGGGGTTCACCCTGCCAGATCAAAGCGATCTGGTCACCCTTGCCTGCCTCAACGTGCTTGTCAAGACAGTTGTAAGCCATATTGGTTACACCATCTTTGAACCAAGAGAAGCGAATATCTTCCATGTTCTCCCATTCAAAGCCCTTGGTTGGCTCTTTCTTCCAGTAACAAAGTTCCTTGGCTGCTTTGAGCCAGAATCCGTCAGGGTTTTCGACTGACTCCTTCCAGATCTTCATCCGCTCATCATGGCTCTTTACATAAGCCTTCTCGACGAAGCTCTTTGGGGGGTCGAAGCGCCTTTCTTCCTGGCTATAAACTGTAATCTTCTTTTCTTCTGACAAGTACTTCACCTAATACCGTCAATTCGATGGCCGACGAGCAAAAGCTTGAGTATATGAAGATTGTCCAATGAAACGTATTTTCCTAGAAAGATAACTGATTGTCGAAGAAGTTTGCAAATGCAAAGAATTGAGAGAAAAAAGAAAGGAATGAGGTCAAGGAGGAGTCCTCAACCTCAGGTTTCGCTCATTTATTGGCGACGTTTTGTCTTCAAAATGAGTGTGAACAGGACAGCAATGATTGCGAGAACACCAGTGATGACGAAAGCCCAGAAGTATGAACCGAAGAAGTCAACAATTGGACCAGCGACAAATGCGCCAGTGATTCCAGCGATACCATACGCTGTGAACATCACACCATAGTTCTTACCAACATTCTTGCTTCCAAAGAAGTCAGCTGTAGCAGATGGGAATAGAGCAAAGTTGCCACCGAAGCAGAATCCAATCAGTGAAGCAATACCCATCACTGCAACCCAGCTAGTGCTGATAGTGGACATCCAGGCGAATGCAAACATACCAAGAGCAAGGACCAAGAACATCAAAACCATGGTGTTCTCACGACCTAGTCTGTCTGAAGTTGCGCCCCAGACAATTCTTCCAGCTGCATTGAGCAGACTCATGACACCAACTATCACAACTGCATTTGCTGCTGTCATCGCAAGATCGATGTCTCCAGCTGCTGATGTCACATTACCCAAGGTCATTAGACCTGCAGTAGCTGCAAATACGAACATCAGCCAAAGGAGCCAGAATGTGGATGTTCGAATCATTTCACCGGGCATCATACCGGTTCCAGCACCATCAGCAATTGTTGGTGGAGGAGTGTAACCCTCTGGTAGCCAACCCTCTGGCGGGTTTGTTAGAAGCTGTGAACCTAATACTACTAGAAACAGATAGATGACACCAAGAACAAGCATTGGACCGCCAATACCGACTACAGTTGGAACATCAAATAGGCCTAGCAGGAACTGTTCTACATAGCCAAACACTAATGCACCAGCACCAAAACCAGCAACTGCAATTCCTGTAATAGCACCTTTCTTGTCGGGGAACCACTTTACCAGAGCTGCAATTGGACAGACATAGGCAAATCCGATACCTGCACCACCAATTATTCCATAGGTGATGATGAGATAGATTGTACCTAGAACAGCGTCAGATCCTGCAACTACATCAACGAAGAATGCAAGAATGTATCCTGTTCCCAAAAGAACCCCACCTACTGTGGCGACCTTTTTAGGACCAACGCGATCTTGCCATCTTCCAGCAAATATCATGAACAGAGCGAACGAAGCTAAACCGGCTGCAAATGGTAGCTGTGTTAAAAGTGAAGGCCAGCTGTAGGCTCCTCCTCTCAGAGCTGTCTGGAAGAAGGACCAAGCGTATATTGAACCCAAACACAACTGCACAATAAGTGCACCGAGAATGACTAGGTTCCTATTTCCGATTTTTTCGTCAGACATAATGAAATTCACCTGTCATATTGTCAGGTATTAAGCGGGCTGCGGAAGTAACCCTACTAAAAGCCTTCCGTCTTGAACCAATTGGAAAATGAGCCACTCGCAAATATCTATATGCAACATCTAGCGGGATGGAGCGTCAATAAGGGGTGTTCTGAAAATGAGCAAAGCAGATTGGACACAGAAACACAAGAGTAAGATTATGGACTCTGCAAAAGCTATCAAACAAATCAAACGAGGAGCGAGGATATTCCTAGGAACAGGTTGTGGGGTACCATATCATCTTGTACAGGAACTTGCTAAACATTCAGGTCAGATGGCAGACAATGAGATTGTACATCTTCTCACTTTGGGAGATACTCCATCCGCAGACCCCAAGTTCCAAAACCAGTTCAGACACAACACTTTCTTCGTGAGTGCAAACATTCGTGAAGCAGTTTCAGAAGGTCGTGCAGATTACACCCCCATAATGCTTTCTGACATACCTCAGCTTTTCAGACAAAAGAAGATGCCTCTTGATGTTGCTATGATTCAAATCAGTCCCCCCGATAGAAACGGATACAGCTCTCTAGGAATCTCGGTGGATATAACAAAATCCGGAGCTGAAAGTGCTGATATCGTCATTGCGCAAGTGAATGAGAGGATGCCAATCACTCATGGTGATTCATTCATTGATGTTCGTGATATTGATTACCTAGTTCCCTATAATGAGCCATTGAGAGAGTTGCAACCTGTTGAGGTAACAGAAACAATAGACAAGATAGGTCGTTATGTTGCAAGAATCGTTGAGAATGAATCAACACTCGAGCTTGGAATAGGAGCACTTCCACAGTCTGTTTGTACCAACCTATTGGATACGGGTGTGCAAGACTTAGGAATACATACAGAGATGTTCAGTGATAGTCTCCTTCCATTGATTGAGAAAGGTGTAGTTACTAATAAGAAGAAGTCACTTCATCGTGGCAAGGTAATTGCTAGTTTTGCAATGGGTTCTGAGAAGCTATATGACTATATTGACGATAATCCAATGTTCCAATTCCACGATACTGCATATGTCAACGATCCCTATGTAATAGGTCAGAATAATAAAATGATAGCAATCAACTCAGCTCTCGAGGTGGATTTGACGGGGCAGGTCTGTGCAGATTCTATTGGACACAGCTTCTACAGTGGAATAGGAGGACAGGTTGACTTCATCCGAGGAGCTAAGAGATCTATAGGCGGAAAGGCTGTGATCTGCATGCTCTCCACAGCAATGAATGGAGAAGTATCACGAATAGTCCCACGTCTTAGTGAAGGTGCAGGAGTGGTGACCACACGTGGTGATGTGGATGTTGTCATTACAGAATACGGGCTTGCAACATTACACGGGAAGACCATCCGTGAGCGTGTCCTATCCTTAATCGCAATTGCACATCCCAAATTCAGGAATGAATTGCTCGAGGCTGCAAAGAAGATGCACTATGTCTTCGAGGACCAAGTACCATTCCTTGTACAAGGAACGTACTTTGCCCAAGAGTATGAGCTGCAGGAAACCTTCAAGACTGCAGAGGGACCAATAGAAGTTCAGTTCAGATTGATTCGGCCTGATGACACAGACAGGATCAAAGAGCTGTTCTATGACCTGAGCGAAGAGAGTATCTACTTCCGCTTCCTTACACCTCTAAGGTCACTCAGGCGTCAAACGCTCCAAGACTTCTACAATGTAGACCAAGCCAGTGATATAAGCGTGGTCGCTGTTGTGAAATCGGATCAAGAGGGAGAAACTGAGAGGATTATTGGTGCAGGAAGATATCTCCTGAACAGGAGTACCAATGAGGCGGAGTTTGCGCTGCTTGTACAGGATGACTTTCAGGGCAAGGGAATAGGAACTTTCCTCCTAAATCATCTCATGAGGATTGCAAAGAGCAAGGGTGTTGAGGCATTCATTGCATTCGTGCATCCACAGAACCAGCCAATGATTCGATTCATCCACAAGACAGGAAAGGTAGTTGAGAGTAAACTCTCAATCCAAGACGAGGAGTACCTGTTCAGACTCAAGCTGTAGTAATTGCACATCCCACTACACTCAAAGGCATGTTAGACAGAGTATTACTGGAGTGTGTGATAGAATGAGTGATGTCCTTCTCAAAGTTGGAACACTAATTGTTGGAAATGGTAAGACATTGACTGATGTGTCTGTACTAGTCAAAGATGGTTTGATTTCTGAGATTGGTTCAGATTTGATCGAAGCGGGTGTAAAAATCATAGACTATTCAGATCGTGTAGTAATGCCAGGAATCATTGATACTCATGTCCATGTAGGATATGATGGCATCGCAGCAGACCCTGATGAAGTCAGACTGCTATCAGACGAGTTCCTCTCAATTCGTGGAGGAATAGTCGCCGAACGACTCCTCAACAACGGAGTAACCACTGCTGGAGATGCAGCCTCGCGAGGAAACATCTCGTTTGCGGTACGAGAAGCCATAGAGAAGGGCTTGGTCAATGGTCCAAGACTCCTAGTATGTGGTAGAATGGTATCAATCACGGGCGGGAGGGATCCAATGTCAGGATACAGTGAGGCCAATGGTGTTGATGATGTACGACGGGCGATAAGGGAGGAGGTCGCAAGGGGTATACACTTCATCAAGCTCGCCTCTACGGGGGCAATATCAGCCTCGCACACTGAGAGTATGAGTCCACAATTCAATCTGGATGAGCTAGAGGCTGCAGCTGAGGAAACTCATAAGGTAGGGAAGATGGCTCACGCTCATGCGTATGGAGATGTAGGGATTAGGAATACAATTCTTGCAGGTGTAGATGTGCTGGTCCATGGTCACCCTTTGAACAAGGAGAACATTGACCTGATGAAGAAGCATGGGACCATGTATATGCCGACTATCGTGACCTACTATGAGTCACAGCTTCATCATGATGATGGGGACCTACCTGAGTATATGATTCGAAAGGAGAAGGAGATATACCCACTCATAGAAGAAGGGGTGAAGAATGCGGTAAAAGCTAGCCTACCAATGGTTGTAGGATCAGATTCGGGTATGCCTTACACACCCTTTGGACCTTCAACCATGGAAGAGATGGAACTGATGGTGAGAATTGGGGGACTGTCGGAGATGGATGCTATAGTAGCAGGCACCTTGAATGCAGCAAAAGCACTCAAGATCGAGTCACAGATTGGGACTGTTGAACCAGGAAAGTCTGCAGATGTCTTGGTTCTTGCAGCAGGAAAGGACCCACTGAAAGACATCTCACTCCTCAAAAATCCTGAATCCATTGAAAGAGTGATTCTCAAGGGTAAGACTGTTATTGAGCGCTAAAGTCACATGTAGCTGTGTCTAATCTGTCCGGGTCTTCCATCCACATGAATGGTTTCTAGGAAGGCTTTGATGAAGTCATTTGGGAAGTCATAACCTTCTGCGACTATCATCTCTCTGAGATGTTTTAGAAGCGCTCCTACGGTTTCGACTGTGGTGTTGTCAATTGCTACGCAGAATAGATTGTAGGTTTCGTCAGTCATCCCCATCTTTTTCGCATGAGGAGTCCACCACTTCAGAGGAGGCGTCCAGGCTTTCTTGATTGTGAACCAGAGATTGACTGATGCAACAATTGAGCGATAGAGGTTCAACTTTGAGTCATGTGTAAATCCTCTGTCGTGGTCAATCCTACCGGCTCCAAAAGCACCGACAGCTAAAGCAAACTTGTTCTTCATTCGGTCAACATGCTCTTCTTCAGGATATCTAGCGAGCTTCTTTCTCCATTCTTCTAGGTTACCCGAGGGATCGTAAATCACAACACCCTCAGCATAAGGTGAATGATCAATGTCCAAAGGCGAGTCCATCTGTTGACGGAACCAAGAATCAGCTACCGGAGAATAGTCGATGACAAGTCTTCGAGGTTCAACTGACTCGTCAAACTCGAGCCAGATTGTATCATTAATTTCAAGACTGTCATAGTATTCCTCAGTTACATAGATTAGTGCATCCCAGTCGGTTTTTGGGGCACCAAATCCTGTAGCTCGACTCCCCCATAACATGACTCCTAGAACATGGGGTTCCTTTACGAGGTTCGCAAGACGCTCACGAGCCATCTCATCGTCTATTTCTTCAATACTCTTCACAATTGGAATCTGATTCTCACTCACCAGATGTCGCCTCAACCTGTCGCTTGAGGGTTCCTGCATTAAAGCGTGATTATCTGCGCCAAAAAGAAATGGAGTGGACACCGAAACATGCCCCTCACCTACCATTAAGCTAAGTCTGCATTACATACAGAAAATGTGGTCTGAGTCAAACCTCAGTATGGTTCGTCGTCTGGATTACTGGGATTCATCCCCTTCTCACCCCCAACGAACACTAACTGGGCTGACAATTTAAGCCCAGAGAAAGAGTGAAGGCGCCACACCGCCGGGAAGCGGTTACGACAGACACTAGAAGTCGCGAATAGGGACCGTGGCGCTCAACAGAATTGAGTTCTGGTCAGGTCTAATAAACACCTAGAACTTTGACGAGGTTAAATTGAGTTCGTCTGACTGAGTTCCATGACAGACACTGTATTATTCACTCTCGACAAGTTCACAAAGGAACAGCTTCAGGCCATCGATTCAATTCTTCGGACATTGGATCCAAATGAGTATCGTGATTATCATGATCAATTTGGTGCTTGCAATGCGCCAGATCGTATTGAATTGCTAAAAAAAGAGGTTAGGACTGCTCTCGAAAGAATTTGACCAACTGACTGCGCTGATGTTGTGTTTAATATTGAATATACCTTTGTAATTTGACGATTTGAAATGCAACGGAAGACTGCAGTATTGGGTTTCATAGTGATTCTATTGTGTGTCAATAGTATTCAGACTCCGCAGACAGTAGCAACAGTGACTCCAGAAGATGTAGATGTTCTTGCAGTGATTGGACAGTATTTTGGATGGTCATATTTCGAACTGAGAGACATCTTTGAAGATTGGGGATGTAATTTCGTGACCACTGGAGAGACTGCAACTGTTGAGTCTTGCATCAACAAACCACCAAATCCTGTGGACACAGACATCCTTGTTTCAGAGATAGATCGAGAAACAATTCGTCTGTATGATTGCCTTGTCATTCCATCAGGGGGTCATTGGCAGAGTCTGAAAAACAGTGAACCTGTGATCGAACTAATCCAGATGGCCTTTGAGGAAGGACTGGTAGTGGGAGGGATATGTACAGGAGTCATCCCAATATGCTATTCGAATGTGACAGAGGATTGCTGTGTTACAGGACACAACATTGTGTATTCATATGCAGTTGACTCGGGGGCTACAATTCTACCTTTCATGAATTCAGTTATTGATGGACAGATAATCACTGGTGATGGAGGTGATGGTGTCCCTGATGGATACATTACTGCACCGCACTTTGAGTTCTGCAGGGCTATAATGACGAAACTTCTAGGATACTCCTACTTTGAGTCTATCTCGATGCTGTCTTCACTAGATGGTGACGAAACTGTGCACCTCATAAACGTCACAACATCAGGAGCAATAGATCTGTTTGGAAATGTGTCGACTCCAGAGATTGCTGAGGTAACAGCCAAGTTTCACACTGAGGACAATGACACAATAGTTGCTGAGATAGAACTCTTAGATATTGATGGAGATGATGTCTTCACTGGAAACATCACTAATCTGGATGAGGGGAGATATGTTATAGACCTCGACATCATCGATGCTAATGTATCACTTGAGGTTGTACATGACGCATTGACATATGACGCATCAGATATTGAGCCAACAACATCACCTACTGGAGGGAATCTTCTTCTATCAGGCGAACAGATCTTGCTTGTAGGAGCAGCTGCTGTTGTTGTTGTACTTGTCCTTGTTGTGTGGAAGAGAAGATAGTGTGATTAGACCAGTACAAATGGTGGAGGAAACAGTACAAAGTACTCTATCACAATGGACAGGACAATCCCACCGAAGATGAGTCCCTTTCCTCTCTTTGGATTGACATCGGTGAACCAGAGAATGGCTCCTATGAGTACAACAATTATCCCTGAGATCTGTCCAATGAATATCAGGAAGTCCCAAATCTCTGCGAGATATGCTCCTATCATCTGTGCAAAGTTCTGAAGAGGGGATTGCAGTAACACTGGATTCATTCTCTCAACTCGAATCAGAGTGTCTCTGTCCCGATTTAAAGTCCTAGAAGCGTGGAATTGTCTAGATAGTAGCAATATCCATATGGCTTCGGGGTGGTTATTCGATAGGTGGGAACAATTGAGCGCACGCGACTATCCTAGAAGAAATGAGCATGGTAAGCCTACTTACGGATGCAGGTGGTGCGGAAAACAGAGAGAGTATGATCCAGACTATTGGATAATAGGTAGCTTCTGTTCATTCTCATGCCAAGCTGCACATGGCTACTACATGTTTGTGTGTTTTTCAGTCATGTTTGGAGGTTTCACAGTTGTTTTACTCAACGCGTTTGTGATTTACGGAGATATACTTCATTCTGCGTATATCATCATGCCAATTATCTTCTCACTACTTACTCTTTGGAGTATTTTTGGAGTGTTCTACGGTCGACGAATGCGGAGAGTTTCTCTACGTCAATCTCAAGTTAAACAGAGATATAATCCCAGAATAAGGGCTTGATGTCAATTGCTACAGTTTTTCTAGAAGTCTGAAGGCAAACTGTCTTGCATTCTCAAAATCGTTTGAGTCTGGTCGAGTTCGTAGGATAGGTAGATACTCGTTCCATTCGTCTTCATCTGTGATTATCTCCTGTTTGATGAATCCCTCAATAGGAGCACTTGCCTTTCCCATACAGTTGAAACATCCAGCAAACTCGATGTTCTTGTCTTTGCATGCACTTTCAAACGACGGAAGACACTTTCCAGCCCATTGCTCATAGAGCGCTCCACCTCGTCCATCCTCGTTTCGTGTGTATGTTGCATGTGTAAAGAATCCAGCAAACTTGAATGAGGGGGAATCCGGCAGTTTCTCGAGAAATCCCTTTACAGGTGGTGCAAGATCGCTATCATGGCAGGGAGCACCAACAATTATGATATCATAGTCATTCAGTGTGTCGAGATTCACATTTAGTACAGTGCTGATGTCCACCTCTCCCTTGGTTGAGAGAGCTTCATGAATCACTTCAGCAATCATCTTCGTATTCCCAGTCTGGCTGAAGTATGCAATCAGGGCTTTCATACTGGCAATCCGTTTTATGTGAGTTATAAATCGAGTGATGTTTCAAGAAGCAGTGGTGGGCCCGGCGTGATTTGAACACGCGACATCCGCCTTATCAGAGCGGCGCAATAACCAGGCTATGCCACGGGCCC
>Ga0209536_100002005_pt1 | contig 33275 bp, 24 predicted proteins | sample DeeMarSeWOR28_12_FD_187461 | JGI IMG/M metagenome (GOLD analysis project Ga0209536, IMG submission 187461) | Marine sediment microbial communities from White Oak River estuary, North Carolina - WOR-2-8_12 (SPAdes) (version 2) | ecosystem: Environmental > Aquatic > Marine > Intertidal zone >... | reverse complement strand
ATCAGACCTTATCACTTCAAGCGGGCAAGACCAAACATACTTAGCACAATTCGTACGCCATAGATTAATAATAAAAATCTCTGCTTCTTTTCATTCGATTTCATTTTCAGGACAAAGTCCAAAACAGCAACCGCAAAAGCCACATTTATCAGGAAGAATTTCGATCATCGATATAACTTTTTTAGCCTGGCGATATTCCACATCAATCACCAGATAATTTAGAATTATGAAATAATTTTTCTTGTCTGAAAACAATCCAAGGTCAGGTTTAATTAAAACTCAGTAGATAATAGACAAATAATTAAATAAAAATTTGATTGGGAATTTCATTAAATTATATCCAATATCAAACACAAGTATATGGCAAAATCAAAAAAGCTTGGAACTTTTGGTGGTGTATTTACGCCATCCATTTTAACCATCCTTGGCGTAATAATGTATTTAAGGCTCCCCTGGATCGCGGGTCAGGCGGGTCTTTATATGACAATCGGGATTATTCTGCTAGCTCACCTGATTTCCGTAACAACCGGTTTGAGTGTTTCATCTATCGCAACAGACAAAAAAGTAAAAGCTGGCGGAACTTATTATATGATCTCCCGGAGTTTAGGACTACCAATTGGCGGTACACTTGGTTTAGCCTTATTCGTTGGTCTGTCTTTTAGTGTGAGCTTGTACTTAATAGGTTTCTCTGAAAGTTTTCTAAGCTATTGGGGTTACTCTTTAGATAAAAATACAATCCGGTTAACAGGAACAATTATTCTGGTTGCTGTTACGATTATTACTTTTATCAGCACGTCGCTGGCGATTAAGACACAATATATTATTATGACTGCAATTGGTCTTTCTCTCATCTCTATTTTTTTTGGAAATCATGAATTCACACCAGCAGCACCACTTCTATCGCCAACAGCAACTGCCGCTCCGTTTATTATCTTATTCGGAATATTTTTCCCGGCTGTCACAGGTTTTGAAGCCGGAGTATCTATGTCCGGAGATCTTCGAGACCCCAAAAAGTCTATTCCGGCCGGTACAATTTCAGCAATAGTTATCGGGTTAGTAGTCTATATTTTTCTGGCATATTTCTTTTCTACCTCTGTTAGTGCTGACCTTTTAGAAAATGATCCGAAGGCATTATTAAAAATTTCCTGGATCCCGGAACTTGTTATTGCGGGTATTTGGGGCGCTACACTTTCCTCTGCTTTGGGAAGCATACTCGGTGCACCAAGAATTCTGCAGGCAACTGCTGTCGATAAAATCACTCCAAAGTTTTTTGGGATCGGCTTCGGTGAAACTAACGAACCACGTAATGCATTACTTCTGACTTTCATAATTGCGGAAGTGGGAATTTTAATTGGTGAGTTGGATGTGATCGCTCGTATCGTTTCGATGTTTTTTATTACTACATACGGATTCCTAAACTTAAGCTGTGCGATTGAACGCTGGGCAAGTTCCGATTTCCACCCTGATTTTAAAGTTCCCGGGATAGTAAGTCTTATAGGATCTGTTGCCTGTTTTATAGTAATGATACAGCTGGATTTTGTTGCAATGGTTGGTGCCACGGTAATACTTGGGGCTTTATTTATTTACCTTAAAAGAAAGGAACTCACACTTGAAACCGGTGACACCTGGGAGGGAATCTGGGCTTCACTCGTCAGGACTGGTTTAACCAAACTAAAAGGCAGAATACGAGCGGTAAGAAACTGGAGACCAAATATAATTTTATTCAGTGGTGGAATTCAGACAAGACCTTATCTGGTCGAAATGGGAAAAGCCATTACCGGCAAACTTGGAGTAATCTCAAATTTTGATTTGGTTGAAGATCCAAATTCCGACATGCTATTCTCAAGTGTGTTAAGTAGTGATGATGGGAATTTTGAAGAAACTGAAAGCGGTATTTTTTCTAAACGTCTTACCTGTAGAAACATTTATCAAGGTATTGAAGCTATTACAAGAGTTTATGGTTTTACCGGTATCGAACCTAATACGGTTTTAATGGGTTGGGCAAGAGATACGAAACACGCTGAAAATTTTTCAAAACTTATTAAAGATCTAGATAATCTTGATTACAATGTTGTATTTCTGGATTATGATAAGGAGAAGGGGTTTGGAGAAAGAAAATCTATTGATATCTGGTGGAAAGGTCATGGAAATTACTTTTCTTTTGCGTTAACAATACTGCGTTTTATAAAGGCAAATCCTTTATGGAAAGAAGCTATTCTAAGAGTACTGTTTATCATCGAAGACGGTGCTAATCCTGAAAAAATCTATAAAAATGTTCAACAGGTTTTGGATCAATACAGGATTGATGCAGAAATAAAAATTATTAATAACGGAATTGAAAGAAAATCAACAACAGAAATTATTCAAAGTGAATCATCCCAGACCGATCTAACAATATTAGGAATTTCTGAAGAAACGACCAGTAGACCAACCGCTTACATCGAGAAGATGAACAGCTTTATGGAAAACTTTGGCTCCGTAATGTTAATTCACTCTTCTTCTTTCTTTGAAAAGATTGATGTTGGAATATCCCAGGCAGAGAAAACAAAAAGTGAGGAGTCATTAACCGGGGGAGAATCTCTGCCTCCTTTACCACTTGCACGGAATGATGTCATTGCGGGTAATTGGGAAAAACTTGATCAATACTTAAGGAAGTACATATCTTCTTTTTGCGAGGATTCCTTCCTTCAAATATCAACAAAACATAAAAAGTTACTCGTTCCTTTGCAAAATTTAACAGAGAGACATTTTACATCCCTGTTAAAAGCTATGGGAGAAACCGATAAACCGAGGTTTACCAGATTGCTCAATAAATCAATGAATGATCTATTATTCCAGATTAACAGGGTTACCGAAGAATACCGAACAGAGTTGGACGAGGCTTTTGAAAATATTTTTAAGGATTCAATTGAAACTTATAGAACCCGGACTAAAGATTTAATTGACCGGCAACCAAAAGAGCTGGTGGTTCATTTTTACGAGGAAGATTTTAAATCAATTGAAAATAAGAACCTGGCTGTAAAGATTTTCAAATTAAGAAAAAAAGTAAAAGCCAGGTTTACAAAAAAACCAATCTCAATTGAAATAAAATACCGCCAGCTTCTTCATTTTTATACACTTTACCGAAGAGAAATCAGCATTTCAGAAATACTCAACCACTTCGGCCTGGAAGTTGTATCCTTCTTTTCCGAGATTAAGTTATCAATAAATGCGATAAATGATTCTCTCAACCGGTTATCCATTCTTAATGCAAAGAACGAAATATCTGTTAATTTAATAGAAAAAGAGCGTGATGACATTCTGGACATGTTTGATAAAATTGAAAATCATGCTTCATCAATTAATCTCAATCTGCAAAATAATTTGCTACGCAATTGGCGGGAAGATTTGTCCGAAATGAATAAATTGACGGACAAACCAATAGTTAATCTTGAATTGGGAAGAAAACTAAAAAATAAAAAATCGTCTCGTTCCCAAATTGAATACCTTGATAGTTTTCCATACAGCTGGAATAAAAATTACAAATACTTTGTTGAGAGTATGAGTCTAATGAGCAACTCTCACCTACTTAAAGGCAGACTTAAGACAATTAAATCAAATCTTTTACAAAACCTGGGTAATTATTTAAACGACCACTATTACTTGTCCATTGAAGAAATGAGGAAAGATTCCCTTAAAATAAAAGACGGGAAATTAATCTCATTGAAATATCCGCAATTTAGTGAACCATCTAGCGAGCTGGTAAATTTATTTGAGGAAGACTTTGAGAATGCTCGCGAACTTTACGCTGATCTACCAGAGAAAGTTGAAATTCCTTCAGAGGAATTTTATAAGGTTGCCGAGGGGGGGAAATTTAAAGAAGCCGATGCATCAATCGTACAATATAGACGACTCACAGAACATTTGATCGAGACAAATTTTATAGAGTCAATTCAAAACCAAATAGATACATTTAGCGAAAAGTTAATTGATGAAAGTGAAAATCTTGGTGATATTGTAAATCGAACAAATTTTAACTTTGGTACACTTGAAGATGAATCATTAGATAATTCCCAGAAGCTACAAGTAATTGAAAACACGATAAAAATATTTGAGAGTAAATTAAATGAAGAGCTATTACAAATATCTAATCTCGAAGGTGAATTTATTGATAAAGTAGAAAAAGATTTTATTCTCACTACTGAACCTCTCAATTCCTACGCTATTTTAAAAGCTTCAACAGAACTTGGCCAGCTTATCAGGCATAAGGAAAGCAAAAAAGTACTAAGCAGCATATCTGAATTTTCGGAAAAAATTTCAAGGATATTTCAGAACATAATTGTCAACCTTATTTATGGAAAAAGCAAAGGTAGAATATTTGCGAGAAAACAAAAGGCATTAGAAGAAAATGATATTTCAGCTATTGATCCGGTACTCAGAATTGTTAATTCAATCAGTCCTAAACCTAATGTTTATGCACATATCCCCTACTATTATAAAAAACTTTTTAGTGGTACATCTCGGGTAAGCAGCGATTTTCAGGTCGGGATGACAAACGAACTTGCAAAAGCTTCATCAGCAATTCAAAATTACAAAGCCGGTTATTTGGGAGGATTACTTATTCTGGGAGAAAGAAACTCCGGGAAAACTACTTTATCAAGAATGATTGCTTCAAAATATTTTAAATCAGATCGTATCTTCAAAGTTCAAACACCAAAAATGAATTCTGCTCAACTGAATGTTTTCGAAGACTTGTTGAAAAAGTCAACGAATATCCAGGGCTCAATTGAAGATATCCTTCATGCTCTTCCCCAACACAGCACTATAATTATAAATGATCTTGAATTATGGTGGGAAAGGAGTGAAAAAGGTTTCCAAGTGATTGATAAGATTGCAAATCTGATTCGGGATCATTCAAATAAAATTTTGTTTATTGTTAATTGTAACATTCACACATTCAAGCTAATGAACACAATAAGTAAATTGGACGGATTGTTTATTTCAACTATTGAATGTGAACCTTTTGATTCTGAGTCTCTTAAAGAAATCATTCTTTTAAGGCATGATTCAAGCGGAATAAAATTCAAACTTGGCGATAAAATAGACGATGAATTGGGGGAGATAAAACTTGCAGGACTGTTTGATGATTATTTTAATTATTCAAAAGGAAATGTCGGGGTTGCACTCAATGCCTGGGTGGCTAATATTATAAAGGTAGAAAGCAACACCGTAACAATCAAACAACCCGTCATTCCGGATACTGCACCATTAAATTATCTTGATGACGATTGGTTGATTTACATTTCACAAATTATGTTACACAGAAGAATTTCTTTTGAAACGCTCAAAAGACTGATGAAAGTAAGTGATGAAAGATGCAAAGACGTCGTTAAGTCCTTGATCAGATGCGGGATTCTTCTTGAAAAATCTCCGGATATCTATGGCATTAATTTCTTCCTCGAACCTTACTTAACGAAAATTCTTAAAGAGAGGATGGTAATTATCTAATGCCTAATTCATTCTCTTTGCCATTGTTTTCCGCAATCGAATTTTTAGTATTTGTTTTATTGATATACATTCTTCTCAGAGTCGCAGTCAAAATTATCAGTTATATTAACGTTTTTAGAAAACCCTATATCTTTATAAAAAAATTTCTTCCTATTGTAGATCTTACAATATTAGTTTTAATAACATTCTGGATTCTCTACAGAACTTTTAAAGACTCAGATTTATTACCAATAATTATGGCGGTAGTTGCTTTAATTTTTGTGAGTCTAATTGGATGGCTTTGGGGGAGAGATTTTATTGCCGGCATAATTCTTAAAAGTGAAAATTATTTTGAAAAGAATAAAAAAATTCGGCTCAACAATAAAAGCGGAAAAATTGTTAAAACAACCATGAGATATCTTGAATTTGAAACCGATGAGGGAGAAGCAATAAGGGTTCCCTACAGCAGGATAACTGGTGAATACTTTACCAAGCTCTCGCCCGGAGAAAAATATGAAAGTCATTTAATTATTCTGCATGTGAACCAGGCAGCAGATACAAAATCACTCAGGGAGACGGTGAGAAAGAACTTATTTAATTCTCCCTGGTATCTTGTCAGAAAAGAACCGGTAATTGAGATCTTATCTACTGATGAGGGTGGTTACAAAATAAATTTAAATATCTATTCTCTTAATTCATCGCACGCAGATTTTATTAGGCAGGATTTGTTGGCAGGATTTAGAGAATGAAATACCGGTAATTTTCTTACTCACTAAGATCTTCTCTGATTTATACGTAAATAGAATTTTTATTAGCTTTTATAGAACAAGTATTCGCATCATTCGGATAGAAATATCTGTGGTATTTGAAAGATAAGCATCAATATTCTTTTAGTGGGTAAGATTTAAAGTCAATAATAAATAATATTAATCTTTAAACGGTTTTTCAAATTCAATTATAATTGTTCCTTGTAATTATTCTAATTACTTAATAACAGTAATCTTTTATAGAAATTTTAATTTAGAATATAAATAGATACTCCCTATTAAATTTTTTTGCTCTGCTCAATGAACCTTAAAAATAAACATTTAATGTTTACGATTAAGGAGATATGCTATCGACTTCAATATGATTTCAAAAATTGTCTATGGTGCGAAGGGTTGAGTATTTGGCACACTACAAGGTTCTGCTGATATTGGAAGTGCTTTATTCAGAGTAGTTAAAGATCTTACCGTAAATACTTTAAAAGGTACCTCTGATTTAATTGAAACCTGTAATCATTTACCGGCAGCTATTATTATGGAGTGATAAATTATGTTTCTGAATTGGGATTTACTTTTGTAAAATCTTTTAAGGGAATGATAAATAGGGCAATCCAAAGTTCAATGGAGACGGGAATTCGTGAATATAGTGATATAGAAGGAATAGTGACTCAAGTAGTTTTAAGTGCAAATGATCAGGGACTTAATGTGGTAGATGTTGCAGTTGAAGCAATAAAAATTGTTGATGATGGAATAAAACAGATTTGTGGAGTTACTTTATCAACCGAAATAAACTCGTCCGTTGAACAATTGGTTCGCCATAGAAAGTAAAGATGAGACACTCAGATCTGTTAAAACAGCTCTACGCGAAAGTGTAGACTGTGCTTAAGAAATTTTGGACAAGATAAAAATGCAAGTTATAGATTATATCTCTTGGGAAACTCTGCAACTCAGTATTTATTTATTATAAATCCCGGTTAAATTCCAAGTTGAAGCGAGTAAAATTTCTCAATTGTGAAATAAATTTACAGAACATTATTAATTCACTCCATCACAATTAAATTTACAATAATGATTTGATTCACTTATATTTTAAAAATCAGAATACTAATTCTGATTTTTCCATTAGCAAATAACAAAAAATTTAAATAATCCTGAATATTTGGAGACAATATGAAATCTGAAATATGGAATTATATTGAAGGGCACAGTCCCTTAATCGCTACTGCTATTCACGACGGGCACTTCGTAAGAGAAGAACTTAAAAATATTATGGTATTGGAGGAAGACGATCAATTAAGAGAAGAGGATCCGTTTACCGGAGAATTGACCGATATCGCAGAATCAAGATTAATTGGTTTAAGGTCCCGATTTGAAATAGACTTAAATCGACCAAGGGAAAAAGCTGTTTTCATTAATCCCGAAGATGCCTGGGGTTTAAATATCTATAGAGTGCCTTTACCTCAAGTTATGATAAAACGTTCCCTCGAGGAATACGATCTGTTTTATCGTGAGGTTCATCGCATACTATCCAATTTTCAAAAAAGTTTTGGGCGATTTGTTGTTTTTGATATTCATTCTTATTGCTATAAACGTAATGGACCTAACGGTATAGAGGCAGATCCAGATACAAATCCCGAGGTCAATATTGGAACGGGTACAATGAACCGAGATCTTTGGGCACCGGTTGTAGACAGATTTATTTCAGATATGCGATCATTTAATTATTTAGATTCACACCTTGATGTGAGAGAAAATGTAAAGTTTAAGGGTGGATACTTCCCCAAATATATACATGAAAATTTTCCAAAATCGGCATGTGTGCTTTCAATTGAGTTTAAGAAAATATTTATGGACGAATGGACAGGAAAATTATTCAAAGAAAAATTTGAAGCTTTAAAGCGTGCACTTCAATCTACAGTTCCGGGTGTATTTGAAGAACTAGAAAAACTTAATAAAGCCGCTCAAAGATAAATTATATCTGAAAAGGAACTTGCTAAACCAGGTTATTTAATTTATATTATTTGAAATACAGACAATATGGGTTCAAAATCAACATATACAATTCCGGATTCCTTAATTAATGAAATCCAGAAGCGTCTTTTAAAGGGTAAACAAGTCCGCCGTGCACTCCCTTTGGAGGGACGACTGCATATCGATAGAACACTTCCGTTTCTCGTTGTATATCGGCGGCCGCATAATTATTCCGAAAAAGGCACAGAGCGACTGGTAAAAGGTGAGGCTTCTTATCTAATAGCATCTGATGATCCTAGAATAAAAGCGAGCTTAACAAAGCTCATCCGTACAATTGTTAAAACACTTTCAGTAGAATGTAAAGCATTTTTGATTATTGAAATTTTTAGTAAGCTAAATAAAAATGATAACCTTAAAATTGAAAATAAAATAGTAAAACCTGCTTTTAATATTATTACATCCAAAACCAGACCTCCAACCAGAACGGTTGAAACCTTGGAAAGGTCAATAAAAAGAATAAAAGTTCTTAAACAATCAGCCAAAGTGGATGTAATTTATAATAGTATTAGTTCAAGAGCAGCATTGCCGCCTCTTCTGTCTGATCCGGAAGCACGAAACTTAAATTGCTTTATAATCGGTCTTGAAGTTGAACCTGTTTTCCGCAATTCTGACACAGGCGATATTTATCCTTTGGTATTAAGAGCACTGCATCAAGGTTTAGCCATCGCATTAAAGCAGGCTGTTTTTGAATTCTCACGAAGTCAAACATCGCTTCGTCCACCGAACTATCAAGCATTGGGACGCAGAGCAGTAGTAAAAGCCGTTTGGGAAATAGACAACCAATTATCCGAAATAAGCAACTCGTTTGATTTCCTTCTAAATGTTACACCTATTAATACAGAAGCAGCATGGAATAAATTCAAGCAAACACATTTTGAAAAAGCTCCCATACTCTATTATCGTCCTCTACCAATTTCACCTCCTCTTGTTAAGAGAAAATTGTATGATATCCGGATTGAAAGAGTTGAAGATCCAACCTTGGCTTTTATATTCAGGGAAAAACAAATGGAACTGGATCGACAGCTGACTATGATCTGGGATCGCGGCAAGCCTGAATTCCTTTACGGGGGTATTCAACTTTATGGTAAAACAACTAAAGAACTGGTCAAGCTTGCGAAAGATATTTTAACAAAAATCCCCCCCCGTTCCCGGGAGAGTGGTGCTGGTCATTCCATTAATGCAATTGAGTTTGCTGAACGTGCAAGGTTAGAAATAGAATATTATAAAGAATCCTATCCTGTTTTTACAAGCAAGGTTATAGTACGTGATGACATTGTTGGGCTTATGGTTTCAAGAGGTAATTTACTAATTGGTAATGAAATCAAGCTTCATCCCTCACGTGTTGATGCATTATTACAGCATGAAATAGGAACTCATATCATTACTTACTTTAATGGAAAAGCACAACCGTTTCAGCAGCTATATTCAGGTCTTGCAGGTTACGAAGAGCTGCAGGAGGGATTGGCTGTGCTTGCAGAGTTTCTGGTTGGGGGATTAAGTCGACCCCGGATGCGATTATTAGCCGGACGTGTTATTGCTTCAGATTGTTTAATATCCGGCAGTTCGTTTATAGAAACTTTTAGAGTATTAAATCACGATTTGGGTTTTGATCAAAGAACTGCCTTCACAATTACGATACGCATTTACCGTGGAGGTGGCTTGGTAAAAGATGCAATTTATTTGCGCGGACTTGTTGAACTATTAAAATATTTAAAGAGCGGTGGAAAACTTGAACCTCTTTATGTAGGCAAGATTGCTACCGAACATGTTCCGGTTATACAGGAGTTACAATACCGGCATGTTCTTAAACCAACACCACTGCGCCCACGTTATATTGACGATCCCGGCACAGCCGATAAATTATTGAAATTAAAAAATGGCTTGGACACATTAGAATTAATAGAAAGGAAACAGAAATGAGACTTGGACTTATGGTTAATGATGTAAATACGGAGCAAACCGGTTACACAACAACAAGAATGGCCATGGCAGCCATTAATAGAGGACACGAAGTTTGGGTTATGGGTGCAGGTGATTTTGCCTATGATGTTGATGAAAAAATACATGCAAGAGCAAGATCAGCTCCTAAAAAAAAATACGTATCCTCCGATGTTTACCTCTCAGACCTGCAGGGAAAAAAAGCACTCCAAGAACGCATTACTGTGGATGACCTGGATATACTGGTGCTTCGTAACGATCCCTCAACTGATACCGGATTCCGTGCTTGGGCACAAACTTCAGGTATAATTTTCGGTCGGGCTGCAATGCGACATGGCGTAATCGTATTAAATGATCCTAATGGACTTGCCAAGGCTATGAATAAGATGTATTTCCAGCTTTTTCCGGAAGAGGTCAGACCAAGAACTTTGATAACTAGGGATCGGAATGAAATCAAAAAGTTCGCAAATGATGAAGGGGGTAACATAGTTCTCAAACCATTACAAGGCTCCGGCGGGACTGGAGTATTTTTAGTAAAGAAGGATGATTTGGCGAATCTTAATCAAATGATTGAGGCAGTAAGCAGAGACGGATATATAATTGCACAGGAGTATTTGCCGGCAGCTGCGGAGGGAGATACTAGATTGTTCCTAATGAATGGTAGTCCGTTAAGATATAAGGGTAAGTTTGCTGCGTTTCGTCGTGTTCGATCCGGAGATGATATGCGGAGTAACATTCATGCTGGGGGGAAATTACGGCAAGCGGAAATTACTGATACTCATCTTAGACTTGCTGAGATAGTCCGTCCGAAAATTGTTCAGGATGGAATGTTCTTAGTTGGATTGGATATAGTTGGTGACAAACTAATGGAAATAAACGTTTTCAGCCCCGGTGGACTGGGTAGTGCACAAAAATTTGAAAAGGTAAATTTCAATCACGCAGTCATTGAAGCTTTAGAACGAAAAGTTGAATACATGAAATACTATAGAAGAAGCTTTGATAATGTTGAAATGGCTACTTTGTAGTCATCTGTTTTAAAATCTACTGCGGTAAAATTTATTGTTACCGGATAGCTGGTTAAATAACTCCTAATACTCAATTAATCGCTTGCAAAACCGGAAAGTTGCGTATTAAAACTGAAAGAAATAAAAGAAAAAATAAAATTGACACTTTGCAGTTATGGGTTACACTTGCAATCAATTTATCGTATAAGCTAAAAAAAGAATATGTATTTCTGATTCCTGTTTTTGCTTCAAGGCTAAGAGGAGATTTGAAAATTAAGACCAGCGGTGAACATGTAAGTTTTAAATGGGTTGATAATTACAAAGTAAAAGTATTACTTGCCCGGCGGGGACAAAGATAAGCGGTTAATAATATAAAAGTTTGTTTTTTGAAAGGAGAAAGCATTTTGCAATTTGTCGAGATTGAATATTAATTCTACCGCATCCCGTTAATGTGAAATAATTAAGCAACACTTTACGGAACATTTACTTTTAGTATAATATTTTAACAATGGGGTCGAAGTCAATTGAATGTGAGGAAAGAAATAGATGAGCACACCAAAAAGTTCAACGATTTAAAGACAATCTTTGATAGTCTTCCCGATGGCATAATCGGCTTGTTGGATCAAAATATGTCAATAGCAACTGCAAACAGAGCATTTACGGAAATGTTCAATATTCCGATGAATAAAGTAATTGGTAAAAATGCTATGGAATTATTCCGGACGAAATTTCCGAGTTTAAATGAAGTTTTATTAGAAACATACCGGGATAAAAAAGGTATTATTAACTATTCAACCGAGTATGTCAAATCAGAAAGTAATCGTCGAACATATCTCGTTAGCACGGTAATTCTTGAACAAAAGGAAAAAACCGAATTTGGAATTGTTTTGATTTTGCATGATATAACAGAGGTCACAAGGCTGAGAAAAATAATAAGGAAAATGGACAGGTACGAAAATTTAATTGGAGCTTCTGAAAAAATGAGAGCAATATTCGGTTACATAGAACTAATTAAGGATTATGATACTCCTCTTTTACTTGTTAGTGAAACCGGAACCGGGAAAGAGCTTGTTGCAATGGCTGTACATAACAGCAGCAAAAGAAGAGACAAACCCTTTATACCAGTTAATTGCTCGGCAATACCCTTTGATTTAATAGAAAGCGAATTGTTTGGGCATGTTAGAGGTGCTTTTACAGGAGCTATTTCAAATCATCGCGGGCGGTTTGAGGTAGCAAACGACGGAACTCTGTTTTTAGATGAAGTAGGTACTTTATCACTTGGTGCACAAGCTAAATTACTTAGGGTTCTTCAGGATAAAATTATTGAACCGCTAGGAAGTTCAAAAAGAGTGAAAGTTAATACTAGAATTATTTCTGCAACAAACCGAAACCTTAAAGAACTTGTAGATAAGGGTGAGTTCCGTGAAGATCTCTATTATCGCCTTAAGGTTCTTCAAATCAATATCCCACCACTACGTGACAGGATTGAAGATATTTCTATACTGGTGGATCACTTTATAAATAAGTTAAACCATATCTATGATAAAAAGGTGATTGGGATCGCACCCGAAATGAAAGAAATTTTAATAAGCTATCCCTGGCCAGGTAATGTTAGGGAACTTGAGAATACAATTGAACATGCATATATATCTTCCGATGGAATTGTACTTAAGCCCCAGCATCTTCCAACAGAAATACGGTTCTGGCATAAACAGGGGATCCTTCCTCCTCCAACTTATTCGAATTTAAATCAAGAAGAAGAAAATATTAAGAGGGCATTAATCTCATCGAGGGGAAATGTTTCAAAAGCTGCAATCACACTTGCGATGCATCGAACAACGCTATGGAGGAAAATGCGGGAGTTTAGGATTGATAAAAACTTTGGGAAAAATATGCTTAATGGTAGTTCTGCATAACCACAGGTTCCTTCTGAATATAGATAAATGATGCAACATATTTTAAATACTGTTGCAACACTTCACTATTTATAAAATTTGATTAAGAGATTTATTCAGGCAGCAATTTTCTGTAAACCTCCATTCTGTTAGAAATTCCAATTTATTCATTAATAAATTAAAGTAAGATTCCCCCCCGCCAAAAAACGTAATCCCATTTAATAATTGGCAGTTAATTTGTAGAAGTACCTCAGTGCAAGACTTGATAACAATCAACTCAGTGGTGTCACTAAATAACAAATATAGGTTTATACTCTTTTGCCATGAGCACAATGAGGTTTGCATTTCAGCAAATATAATACTACAGGAATATTTAAAGGATAATAGAAACAAGCTTGATGTTGAATTGGAAATAGTAGATGAAATGTCAGACATTGTGAAATTCAAAAGATATAAAATTCAGGGGGTGCCAACTTTACTGATTCTGAAAGATCAGAGAATAGTTAAAAGATGGCTGGGTGAAATATCATATGAGAAGCTTGAAAACACAATGCAGGCAGTAATAAAAAATTAGATGCGCTTATTAAATTATAATTCCTGGTAGATACTCGTAAGAACTAACGACTAACAACATTTTATAAAATATAAAGGAGAAAAAAAAATGAAATACTTATTCCAAAAATCATTTACCTTTTTCTTACTTGTTGCTGTTTTTATTTTTTGGCAATGTGCAGGAGAGGAAGACAAAAAGGAAGCTGAGAAACTAAAGGAAAAAGAAAAGCAGATAGTTGAAGAAGGTAAAGAAGAACTAAAAAAACTTATATCAGAAATGGATCAAATAGAAGATTCGCTACAAAAAGGCTATAATCAAATTGTAACTGAAAAAGAGGGGCTTCAGAAGCAAAAAGTTGAGCTTGAAAAAAGAGAGAAAGAATTTATTGAACAAAAAAGACAAGAAAAGCTTCAAGAATTACAGGCCGAAAAACTTGATTTGGAAAATAATCTGAAAGCCACTGAAGATACACTTAGCTCGATAACTTCTAAACTTGCAGAGCTGGATAAAAGGCGGGAAGAGCTTACTAAGGAGGAAGAATATGTAAAGGTTACGGAAAAGAAGGCTGAGGAAGAACTTGCTACAGGCATTGTAGAGATCGATGTGGCAATTAAATCATTGAAAGAACAGGAGGCAAGCGAAAAGAGCAAACTTGATTTAATTGAAAAAAGAATCGACCTGGCTAATAACAAAATTGTTGTTTTACAGAAAGAACGCGACCTATACGAAGCCGAAAGAAACAATTTATTCATGGAAGAAAACGCGCAGGAAGAAATAAAGCAGCTTGAAGCAAAAATCCAGCAAATTAATTTAGATATCAGTGCAGAGAAAAATAAAATTATCGATTTAGATTTATCAAAACTTCTTGCAAGTAACAAAATTCAAGATCTAGATAATCAAATAACTGATTTTAGTAAAGAGTATAAAACAGAATATGAAAAGAAGGAGGGTTTTGATAGGTACGTTCAAAAAGAAGCCGAAAGGCTGAATAATGAATTAGTCCAGCTGGAAGAAAGAAAAAATCAGCTCAGTGAGGGTTGGAAAAAGCTTGCTGTAGAAAAAGAAAATATTCAGGATAAAATATCCGGCTACGAAACTGAGATTGGATTATTGGAAGGTAAGGAGATCTCTGAAGTAGTATCCGAGCTGGCCAAATTGGAAGAAGATGAAGCGAAGCTTTTGGAAGAAGAAGCAAAACAACTGAAGGAAGAGAAAGAAAAATTAGAAAGTGACACCGCCATTACAACAACAGAAAGTGGAAAGTTAGATGAATTAAGAAAAAAAGTGACTGAGGAAAAAACTAAGATTGCAGAAGATGAAGAAAAGCTTACAAAGGAAAAACAGGAATTAATGCAAAAACAACAGGAAGCCACACAGGAAAGAGCAGAGAAATTGTATACCTGGCCCTTAACTGTGTTAATCGTGATCGGGCTTGTAGTTGTTGGTTTGGTTGCTCTGTTTTTTATAGGTAAGAACGTAAGAACTAAAAAGAAGACAGCATAAGTTTTTTGATTTAATATAAAACCTGAAAGAGGATTAAAATGACCACAACAAAAAAACAAACAAAAAGAAAAACTACTCCTAAACCCAAACAAAATAAATCATCGTCAAATAAAAGTACTTTGGTAGAAATAGCAGAAAGTATAGAAGCTGGTGCAAAAGTAGTAGGTAAAAAAACATCTGAAATTGCTACTGATGCTTTTGAAGTAGTTAAAAAGGGTGCTGAAGATATTTTTGAAGCTGGCTCTAAGGTGGCATCTGACTTATATAAAACTGCCAGTGAATATGCAGAAACTTTCAAAGAAAAAGTTGAGATGGGAAAACTTAAAAGTGAAAAAGAAAGGCTGACCCGGGATCTTGGCAGGTTTTTTTATGAAAGTTATCAGGTAGAAGGACTCACATTTAAAGAACTTTCTGCCAAAAAAGAATTTAAGGATTTGATAAAGAAGATTGTAAAACTGGATCAGCAAATAGTTGAATTGGGTAAAATGTTAGCTAAGAAGTAGTGATCAATTTACAAAAGTAGGTTGTGGCACAATTTATTTTGATAGCGCTCAATTTTTTCAACCAGAAATTCTGTTTATGATTAATAAATCATTTGGAGGTAAAAAACACCCTATGAAAAAGATAAATCTTGTTATTGTAGTAATCTATTTTTTACTCGCTGTATACTATGCTATTTTTAACTGGACTGCATTTATAAAAGCCTTTAATGTCGACGTGGGTTTTACCCAATTATCAATGCCTCTGATAGCTGTTATTGTTTTATTTGGATTAATTCTTGTTGTTTTTCAGTGGGTGGTTGCAATTATAAGTGATCTTTCCAATACCAGAAGATTAAATCAAAAAAATGATGATATGAATTCAATAAAAGCTTCTTTTTATGATTCAAGTGATAACAGGCTGCAAAAAATTTCTGATAGTATAGAGCAATTATTTGTTAGAATAGATGGCATAAGCAGGCAAATATCGAATGAGAAAAACCTGATAAAGGAATCTCCCTTAAAAAAAAATAATGATAAAAGCTCAAAAGCATAATTAACATTTGTCAAGTCACTCTACTTTTATAAAGAAGTTATTTATGAAAGAGAACATATGATAACAAGATCACAAAAAATACGTCTTGGAATTTTTTCTGTTGTTGCTGTTTCAATACTGATCATCACATTGTTTCTCCTTTCCATCGACCAATTCATTGAAGATCAGGATGTGTACTATATAGCTTATGAAGATGTTTCCGTAAGCGGACTTGATGTTGGAAGTCCCGTAAAGTATCTGGGGCTTAAGGTTGGTTCCGTAAAGAAAATAAAAATCGATCCGCGAGATATAAGCCGTATAATTGTGCAGGTGGGGCTAACAAAGGACACACCCATTAAGAAAGACGTTGAAGCAGAAATTTCCACAATCGGAATAACCGGATTGAAGCTGATAGAGCTGAGAGGCGGAACTAATGAAGCTGAATTGTTAAAACCAGGAAGATTTATAAAGGCCGGCGAATCATTTACGGATGTAATAACTGGGAAAGCAGAAATTATTGCTGAAAAAATAGAGCATGCGTTGAACAATCTAATCGCTTTTACATCAAGTAAAAACCAGGAAAAGTTTTCCGAAGCATTTGGCAACGCTTCCGAAACAATTTCAAATGTAAATGATATTTTATCCGATAATAAAGCAGGCCTGACTAATATCATTTCAAACATAGAAGCAATAAGCAACGAAATGCGGCTGATCGGCAGCTCAACAAGAGAAACAATGGAAACGATCAGCCAGGTCGTTCAATCAGATACAATTAAGCAAACCATTGCAAGAATTTCATCTATATCTCAAAAGATGGAAGAATCAGACATTTACAACCTCATAGATAATCTGAATACATCTGTAACAAAGATAAACAGAATTTTAGGTGTTACTGAAGAACTTGTAATTCGCAACAGAATAACCTTAATGGAATCAATTGATGAGTTCCGCGAAACATCAATGCACCTGAGAAATGCTGCAAGACTGATTGATGAAAATCCTGCTATTCTTATTACAGGAACTTCGCCCGTAAGCCCTCCTGATGATTTAATTGAGGAATAAATGAAGACTGTAATTTTATCCCTGCTATTCATTGTAATTTTCATTTCCTGCTCTACAGAAAGATTAGTCACAAAATATTATTTGATTGAACCTTCTTCGGTATTGAATGACAGCATTTCTGAAAAAGTTACTAAAAATAATTTGCAAAAAAACTTTTCATCCGAAATAAGAAAGTTTACCGTTTCCAAACCTTACGATCAGGACAGAATTGTGCTGCGGACAAAAAGCAATGAAATAAATTATTACTACTACCATAAATGGGCAGAAGCACCGAGCACATCAATAACTTTTTTTGTACGGGATAAAATTAAAGAAGTAAATTTATTCGGTGCATTCGATTTCCTGCTATACGATGTACCGGTAAGTTTTGTAGTAATGGGAACTGTAAATCAGATAGAACGTGTAGATCTTAATGACAACAGCTCTGCCCATTTAAAAATGAAATTGGAATTGGTTGAAAAAGAAACAGGCAAAGCTCTTGTTGAGCATGCATTTGATACGTATTCTCCAATCAATCAAAATACTTCCATGAATTTGTTTGCTCAGGAAATAAACAAGATACTGAATGACGAAACCGATGTGTTTATAGAAAAGATTTCGTCTTACATTAATAGATCAAACGAGTGAGCAATGAAATGGAGCACAGAGTTAAACTTCCTTCCTCGGTAACATCTAAAAATGTCAATTCTTATTATAACAATCTAACTGAAATTATAAAGAAATCATCGTCACAAGAAAAAATAAAAATTGATTTTAATGAGGTCAGTTTTATAGACAGCGCCGGTGTTATTGCTGTAAATGATGTAAGAGAAAGGGCAGAGAAAAAAAACATTCTCATCGAAATATCAAATGTAAAGCCCACTATACAAAAAACTTTAGAGCTGTTCGGAAAAACGGATGTTTCGCAATTAACAAAACCGAAGGTTACGACATACTTCGAACAGGCGGGCAACACTTTCTACAATATGATTTTGTTTGTAAGAGATTTTATCCTGCTTCTGGCAGATTCTTCATACTGGTGTGTGGTTGGAATATTTAAACCCCGCTTGCGCCGCAAAGGAGAAACAATTAAACAGAGCATTGCGATAGGAGTGAATGCGCTGCCGATTGTTGGTCTTATTGCATTCTTAATTGGTTTTATCCTGGCTCTTCAATCTGCAAACCAGTTAAGGCAGTTCGGTGCAAACATTTATGTTGCAGATCTGGTTGCGGTTGCAATGGTTGGTGAAATGGGACCCTTGATGACAGCTATACTTATTGCAGGAAGATCAGGTTCTGCAATTGCAGCTGAGATTGCAACCATGAAAGTAACCGAAGAGATCGATGCACTAAAAGCAATGGGAATAGATTTTATTCCTTATCTGGTCGTTCCGAAGCTTACATCAATCATCATAACCTTACCGATGTTAACTATCCTTGCAAACTTTATCGGAATATTAGGCGGTGCAATCATTGGGTTAACTTACCTGGATATTGGTTTGATTCCGTTTTTCAATGAGGTAATTTCTGTGTTAAGGTATAAAGAGGTATCAACATCTTTGATTAAAAGTGTTGTGTTTGCAGTGATTATTGTTCTTACAGCAGTTCACTTTGGAATTAAAACCAAAGGAGGACCAGAAAGTGTCGGCAGATCAACCACAGCTTCAGTTGTGGCTTCAATCTTCCTGGTTATTTTTGCAGATGCTATGCTAAGCCTATTATTTTATTTTGATTAAAAAAATGCTGGAACCAATTCTAAAAATAAATAATTTCACCAGTGGTTATGAAGACAACCTTGTGCTGCATAATGTTTCACTTAATGTTTATCCGGGTGAAACTGTAGCGGTAATCGGAACAAGTGGATGCGGAAAAACCACACTGCTAAAGCACATAATCGGATTGCTTAAATCTTACCAAGGTAGCGTCCATTTATTCGATGAAGATATGGCATGTATAGATGAGAAAGAGTATGTGGGGGTAATGAGGAAAGTCGGTGTTTTATTTCAAAATGGTGCATTATTGAATTCAATTTCAGTTGGTGAAAATATTTCCATTCCACTCGAGCAGCATACTAACCTGCCGCCACACATTATTGAGAAGATTGTAAGATTGAAACTAAGCTTAGTTGGTTTAAGCCATGTATATAATTATTCTCCTATGGCACTATCTGGTGGAATGAGAAAGAGGGTTGCTCTTGCGCGTGCTCTGGTTTTAGATCCTGAAATTTTATTTGCGGATGAACCGGGAGCCGGATTAGACCCGGTAACAGCCAGATCGCTGGATGATCTGCTTTTATCCCTTAGAAACCAGTTGGGCTTGACTTTAATCATAGTTACCCACGAGGTTAACAGCATAAAACGAACCGCGGAAAAAATATGCTATCTGCACGATGGAAAGGTATTGTTTTTTGGAAAACTTGAAGATGCATTAAAATCGGAAATCTCCGAAGTTAAATCATTTTTTGCAACGCAAGTTAGCTAACAAGTGACTCTTGCTCAAAAATATTTTTACATATGCCAGCTGGAATTTAGGTATAGCTGTGCCGTATTTTTTCATTTGCATCATTTAGAAGATTAAGACTTTAATAAATGGATTGAAAAATATTTAATCTATTAAGGAGAAAAATTGAATCAGCATAAAATATGGGAGTCTGTTGTTGGTATAGATCCGATAGTGGCAACAGCCATTCATAATGGACATCTTGTCCGTAAAGAAGTAGAGGAATTAATGGCACTTAAAGAGACAGACAGATTTCAGGAAGAAGATCCCTTTACAGGTGAATGGACTACGGTTGGAAGCACACGAATAATTGGAATCAGGTCACGTTTCGAAGTAGATTTAAATCGTCAACGTGACAAGGCAGTTTATATCAATCCGGAAGATGCCTGGGAAATACGTGTTTGGAAAACAAGTCCATCGCAAGAAATAATTGATGCTTCTCTTGCAGAATATGATGCGTTTTATTCTGAAAATCGTAGAATATTTAGAGTTCTTGAACAGAAATTCAAGCGCTTTGTAGTATTTGATCTGCACAGTAATTGCTTTCGTCGAAATGGATGTGATGATCTCATTGCCGATCTGGAGTTGCAACCTGTTGTTAACATCGTTACAGGTATTATTAATCGTTTTCTTTGGGCACCTCTTGTTGATCGGTTTATTAACGATTTAAGTAGTTATGATTTTCAGGGTTGCTCTCTTGATGTAAGAAAAAATATCACATATAAAGATGGCTGGTTCTCTCGATGGATTCACCAAACGTTTCAAGAATCTGGTTGTTGTCTTTCTATTGAGTTCGAAAATTTTTTTATGGATGGATGGACAGGAATACCTGCTAAAAAACAGGTAGAAGATATTCAATTAGCACTACAATCAACAGTTCCCGGAATGTACGAAGAGCTGGATAGACTAGGTGCAAAGTGGTAACGAAAAGAAAAAATAATTTCGGATCGATCCATACAAAGACTATTTAAGCGGATTGTTGAGAACAGGCATGTAAGGTTTATGGTCCCTGAGCGGGGGCAAATTACACTTAATTCAGCAACTCTCTCGAATTATTTGAGAAGGATCATTCTTCGGTTCTAAATAGATCTCTTATATGAGATGCATTAATTATATAAATAATTCTAACTTTCGCTATTTGTAAATTTTAGATTATTTTTTTATTTCATCTATTATACCTTTAGCACCGTCTATACTTTGATGAAGAGCAGATTTAACAGAAGTGAGTGTCTCATCACCAATCTCTCTAGCTGCATCCATAGCAGCAAATACTGAATTTTTGGTCGCCGATAATGTATCACCTCCAACCTGTTTAACTCCATCTACTGCACCCTTTACAGCTTCCACAGCCACATCGGCAACATTCAACCCAAGATCTTTTGCGCTTAAAACAGCCTGTGCAACCGTACCTTTAACGGCATCCTGTTCTTTTATTCCTGATTCCATTGAACCCTGAATTGCACCCGTTACGATTCCCTTTACTGACTTTACAACGGTAACTCCCAACTCGGAAACTCCGCTTATTGCACCGTTGATTATTGATGCAGGAACATGAATTCCGGCTTCAATTAAATCAGCGGCACCCTTTACGGTATTTATTGTTAAGTCTTTAACCACTTTTACCGAAGCACTTCCAATATCGGCAGAACCTTTAAGTGTGCCTGTAACCCCACCCTTAACACCAGTTACGACTTTAGAAATCATATTAAAAGCCATATAGTATCTCCTTAATTTATTTTTAATTTAAAATTTTTTATTATAGGAACACATTGGGCTAGACATGAAAATTCTTAATAATTTAATAAATTTTATTGTAAATTAAAACCTGGATTAGCAATTCTATCCAACTAATTAAATCTTTAAAAAGGAGCGATAATAATGGAATTTGAGCAGTTATTAAAAGATTTGAATCAATTGCTTTTCGATTTTAAGGTGAGTTTTCTTGCGTTCCTGCCTAAGTTTGTTTTTGCTCTTATAGTTTTTCTTATTGGCTACTTAATAGCACGTCTTGTGCAATTTTTATCCAAGAGATTTATCAGGGGAACAAACAGGTTTATTTCAAATAAAAAGATCAGCAAACATCTTCAGCAAAAACATTTTGAGCAGTCTTCGGTTTTTATAAGTAAGACTCTTTACTGGATTATTATAGTATTGTTTTTAACTATCGCAAGCGAAATAATAGGGATTCCGGTCGCAACCGCATGGTTGAGCGGAATTGTTCAATACCTGCCCAATATTTTAGCGGCAATCATTATTGTATTTGTTGGAATTATAGGCGGAAAAATTATCGCCGATATTATTCTTTCTGCTACTCTTAAATCAGGTGTTTCATATGGAAATGTGTTAAGCAAAACTATTCAATATTCAATTCTTTTAATTACAATACTTGTAGCCATAGATCAAATAGGTATTGATATTGCTTTAGTTACAACCATAATCGATATTGTTTTAGCGGCTTTATTATTTGGTGCAGCATTATCTTTTGGTCTGGGGGCAAAGACTTCAGTAAGCAATATTATTGCATCTTATTATGTTCATAATTCTTATAAAGCCGGCGACAAAATCAGAATCAATAACATGGAAGGAACAATAATTCAAATAATTTCAACCGCGGTAATTATAGAGACCTCTGAAGGGCAGGTTACAGTCCCGGCTAAAGATTTCAGCGAATTAACTTCAATTCTACTAAAGAAAGGTTAACAATGAATCGGGATAAAGTTTTACTGGAGGAATTTATCATTAATCACAGCACTGAGGCTGCAAGACTGCTTGAACAAATGACTTTTGAGAATGTATTTTCTTTCATTGAAAAAATTTCTTCAGACTTAGCGGTGATTCTCTTTCAGGAGCTGGATTTTTATTTAGCATATAAATGTCTTGAAAAATTAGAGGTTGAGAAGTCAGTCAAAATAATTGAAGCACTTACTGCAAATAGGGCGGCTTCATTGCTTAGAAGAATGGATGAATTAAAGAGAGAAGAGATTTTAGAAAAATCTGAAAAGAACATATCCAGATTACTGGCTCAGATTCTATATCATGCAGAAGGTACCGCTGGTGCTTTAATGGATCCGCAATTACTCATACTTTCTTCAGATTTAAATGTTAAAGAAGCATTTGAAAGAGTTAAGAAAAGTAAAAAACAGTCTTTAAATTATTTATATGTCACTAACCCGGAAGGAAAACTATTAGGCATAGTAAAACTTGAAGATTTGATTGCTTCCGGATCAAAAGAGCAAATTATTAATGTGATGAATTCAGAATTCCCGCATTTGAATTCAGAAGTTGAAGTTGAAAAAATTACTGACCATCCTGGCTGGCTGGAACTGAACGCTCTTCCTGTAATAGATCGTTCAGGTGTGCTTCTTGGTGCACTCAGTCATAAAATAATTAAAAAACTTGAATTGGGACGAACAAAAAAAGTTCCCAAGCAGGCTATGTTAGCCGGAAATGCTTTGGGCGAACTTTACAGAATTGGTTTAACGGGTCTTTTGAACAGCGCATTAACAATTAATAAACAAACGGACTAACAGAGTTTTATTGAACGAGGAATTATTATGACCGCTAAAATCTTAGTAGCAGAACAAAAATTAATTAACGAGTATTTTAATTTATTTCCTGATGAAGCAGCGAAACTTTTAAGTAACTTCAAATCGGAAGAGATAATAGAATATCTAAAGCAACTGCCTTTGGAAACTTCACTAAGAATCTTTGCCAGAATTAATCCTGATGTCGCAGCGGATCTTATTTTAGAATTAAGTGATGATTTTTTTGTAAACATTATTTCTTCACTTGACCCAAACTCAGCCGCTCATTTGCTATCCCGTTTAGATGAAGATGATATAAAAAAGCAAATTGCGCTACTGCCCTCAAGTCTGACCAAGGAGCTGCAAGAGTTGATGTCTTTTCCACTCGATACGGCAGGAACAATTATAGATACAAAAGTAACTACGTTTTACGCTGAGGACACAGTTGAAGAAGTTTTAAAAAGAGTCCGGGGGTTAAAAGACCGCAGGATTGTAAATGTTTATATAATTGATTCTGAAAATGTATTAATCGGGATTATACCGCTTCAGCATATCGCTGTTTCCGATCTTAAAGAAACACTTGGCAATCTTATTCCGGGAAAACCGATCGCAATTAATGCCATGGCTCCGCTCGAAGATGTTGTAACACTTATGGAAGAACAAAGATTAATTAATCTTCCTGTTGTTGACATTCATAATAAACTGCTGGGGGTAATCAGATATAACACTCTGGTACAGACTGCAAAAGAAGATGTAACTGAAGATGTGCAGGCAATGTTTGGTGCCGGCAGGGATGAGCGTGCTCTTTCAAAAGTTTCATTTGCAATTCGTAAACGATTACCATGGCTTGAAATAAATCTTGCAACCGCATTTCTTGCAGCAGCCGTTGTCGGACTTTTCGAAGACACGATTGCGCGTATTACTGTTTTAGCTGTATTTCTTCCTGTTGTTGCGGGACAATCGGGTAATACAGGATCACAGGCACTGGCTGTTACAATACGCGGCTTGGCTCTCCGTGAAATAAGGCCTAGACATTGGTTTAAAGTTGCACGAAAAGAAGTAACCGTAGGTTTTATTAATTCTCTTGCCGTTGCACTAACCACAGCCTTAATAGTTTATTTTTGGACAGGATCAATTGGATTGCCGGTTGTAATTGCTACTTCGATGGTTCTATCGATGGTAATAGCGGGTTTGTCCGGTGCAATAATACCAATGGTATTACAAGCTTTCGGACAGGACCCGGCACAATCTTCTTCAATTGTGCTGACAACCGTTACGGATGTTTTTGGTTTTTTGAGTTTCTTGGGCCTAGCAACTGTACTTGCATCAGTTTTAGGAATCGGTTAATGTTTTATCACGGCTGGAAACTGAGAAAAAATCAAGAAGTGGGGTAAGAGTACCGCTTGGTATACTTGACATTTTCAAGTATATCTCCATTGACAAGTTTTCGAAGTCCTACGAAATATAGACCTTGCACCTAAAACCAACCTGATAGTTAGTGCCACCATAGGAGTTAAATTTTTTTTTAATTAAATTTTTATTGATGAAAAAAACACCTCTACCTGAATACGTAAAAAAATTTGATGAGTTAAAAACCGTTTTTGATGCTCTTCCTGACGGAATAGTTGCTATACTTGATTCAGGGATGAATATTGCTGCGGCGAATAAAGCTATTTCTAACTTTTTTGACTTACCTTTGGATCAGATCATTGGGGCAAAATCAAACGATCTTTTCAAATCCACCATTCCGGAATTGATCGAAGTAATTGAACAAACTATTAAGACAGGAAATGAAGTACGCAATTACACAATAGAATCCCTGAATGAACTTGGAATACTTAGATCAGTTTTAGTGAGCACTGCTATTATAAAAGAAGTTAAAACATCAGATACCGGACTAGTATTAATTCTTCATGATGTATCAGAAATCACAAAATTAAGGAAAATAGTCCTGCAATTAAAAAGATATGGTGAGATAATTGGCAATTCAGATAAGATGAAAAACTTATATGCATTAATCGAATCATTAAAAAACTATGACACATCAATTCTAATTATAGGAGAAACCGGAACCGGAAAAGAGCTTGTTGCAAGATCAATTCACGACACAAGTAAAAGAAAAAACCGTCCTTTTGTGCCTGTTAATTGTTCTGCTCTTCCTGCTAATTTAATTGAAAGTGAGTTATTTGGACACGTTAAAGGTGCATTTACGGGTGCGTCTTCCAATAAACCTGGTAGATTTCAAATAGCAAATGGTGGGACTTTATTTCTTAAAAATTAAGTTTCATATCCATTTATGCGTTATTGTTACATTTTTTATTTTTCTTTTATAATTGCAATTAATACGAATGACCTACAGGCACAACTAACAGACAGCAGTACGGTTAAAATTTTAAACCAGGTAAACAATAAAATAGATTCACTTACAATAGTAATTGATTCGCTGGACAAAAGAATCGAGCAATTAGAATTTACAGAACCCCAATCAATTGATTCACTTCTTATTTCTTATGATGAGGAGACCGACACTTCCTTAATTCCTGAAGATCAAAGATCTAGAAGAAAACAACTGGATGCATTGCTGGCATTTATTTCGAACAGACCAGGTCAATTATTCTTTAACGGTCAGGCGAATGCTATTTTGCAGGGAAGTCTAAATGAAGATTACAAATTTTCAACAGCAAATGGCTCAATTAACCTGTTTGCTACCACAAGTTTTGAAAATAATATCATACTCTTTATCGACCTTGAAGCCATTGGTGGGAATGGACCTGATGAATTTGCCGAAACTATTTCCTCACTAAACGGAGATGCAGGTTCAACACAAAGTAAAGATGGCTTTGATAGAATTGTTGTAAATGAAGCATGGACAGAGTTTTTATTTTTAAATGAAATATTTACAATAACTGCTGGAAAAATTGATTTAACAAATTACTTTGACAATAATGCCATCGCTAATGATGAAAATTCTCAGTTTATTTCCGGTGCATTGATTAATAATACAGCATTTGCAGCTCCACCAAATTCTCCCGGTCTAAGAATTCGTACAACATTTCTTAAAAGATTTTATATTCAATTTGCTTTTTCAAAAACTGAAAATACGGGAAGCAACATTTTTAGTGATATATATAAAATTGGCGGCATTGGTTTTAAGCTATTTCCATTCTCTGATTATGAAGCGGAGTTTCATTTGTTTGGATACTCTCAGCCTCTTGCAAATAATAGATTTGGATTGGGCATTAGCATGAGTCAGACAATTGCAGCTCGTTTCACAATATTCGGACGATTTGGAAACAACGAGAATGAACTTGCCGATTATTATGATATAAAGAATGCGTGGAGTTTCGGTTCACAGTTTAAAGAAAATATTTTGGGTGAACCATCAGTAATCGGGATGGCTTTTAGTTCTACTAAACCATATGATAAATCACTGCTTAATGAAAAATTAACCGAACTTTATATAAAGCAGTTAATTAACACCTGGATAAGTATATCAGTTCACTTTCAACACGTCTGGGACACAGGGGGAATGAACAATAAGTACTCATTGCTAGGTTTAAGAGTAAACTTTACATTTTAATTACATAAATAGGTTGCAAATGCGAAAAAATATAGTCTTCATTTTCATATTATTAATCACAATTACAAGTTATGCTTTTAGTCAAACCGAAGATGAAACAATCTATGATGAGTATGTAAAACATTTTAAGAAAGATTATTTTACACTCGATATGTTATTTCAGGCTGTCGCAGATTTTCAACCTGAGCGATCGATCATCGGCAATAATGGGTTCTACCTTTCGAATATGAGGTTGAGAATGTATGGTAGTTTAGATAAAAATTTTAGCTACTATTTTGTTGCAAATTTCCTGGTTTCACCCGTACTACTTGATGCATTAATTAGCTACCAGTTTAATGATGGATTTAAAGTTACTGCTGGGCAATTTAAAGCGCCATTTAGTAGAGAATTTTTGATGTACCCTTCCGATATTGATTTCGTAAATCGTGCACAGGTAACAGCACTTCTTTCGCCGAGAAGAGATATGGGATTACAATTCAGCGGTAAGTTTGCGAACAATTTGCTTGAATACCGGGCAGGAATTTTTAATGGAAATGGACCCAATAAATTTTTCAATGATAATAACTCATTTTTATATGTCGGGAGAATTGCTGCGAAGCCTAAAATTATAAATAACAAATTTGAAATTGGATTTAATGCTGGTTACAGCGATAAAAGTAACAAGGACATTTTTGATAAATCCTTTGAGGGTAAAAGAACATTTGTCGGTGGCGATTTAAGGGCTGAGATCGAAAACTTTTTATTTGCTACAGAAATTATTATTAATAAACTCGATGGAAGGATCGATTCTGTTGATTCGAAGAAAGACCCTTCCGGCTATCATATTACACTGGGCTATAAACCATTTCAAAAACACCAATTTTTGCTTCGTTATGATAATTTATCACCTGACGGGATCATATCTGATTCAGATTTTTATATTATCGGATATAATTTCTGGCCAACTAAAGTTGCTGAAATACAAATCAATTATATAATTAATTCAAACAAAACAGATTTTAAAAATCATTGGTATCTCATAAATTTTCAAATAAGTTTATAAACAAATAAGAAAAGTAAAGAAGATGTTGATAGGGAAAGTATAAAACAGAAAATTTGTTAATTGGAAGCGCAGTGAGGTATTTAGAAGAAAGAATTTATAAACGGTTGAAGAGAAAGAAAATCAAATAGAAAGCATACAAATAATTGATATCATTAATAAGTTTGCGCCAAATATGTGCGGTTCTTGGATTATATAATGGATTTCGCCGGGAAAACTATTCCAACTTTGTGGTGGAGAAACTTTCTTTAAGTTATTAAAAAATAGGACTTAAAGGGGAAATCAAATAATATTGAATATTTATTTATTGAAGCCCTGACTCTCCGCAAACCTGAAATTCCTTTCAACTAACAATCCCTTTAAGCTTTTCAAACCTCAAAAAATTAATTGAAATTTAAAAACTTCTTTTATCTCATTTATAAAAATGATTACTTGCAACATATTAAAAATTGCTTGTGTTGCATTTATAAATTTTGCAAATTGGAATCAACTGTTCTACTCCTTGAGAGAAACGTTTTGAATATCGTTACTCTTGAATCCTTTACTGAATGTTGTGCTTCCCAAAAGGCGTAGATTCTGAATGTTTTTAATCATTTTTCAGAATGTAACAGCAGTAATGGGATTTGAAACAAACCTGGTAGAAAAATCATCTCCACTATTTTATCCTGTAAAGAGAAATTTAAATAAAAGTAAGATTGCAATTCCTAAGAGAATAACAATGCTATGACAAAATCATGACATTTCCCTGACATATCAAATAAAAAAAAGGATTAGTTTTTTAAAAGGATTATAAATTCAAAAAGGAGTAGACATGAGAAAGATTAATATTTTTCTTATCCTTTCATTCTTCTTGTTTCCATTCATATATGCACAAGAGAATGATAACCTGCAATTAGGGGAGCCCATTAAAGCATATCTTAATCTTAATAACATCTCAACAATTTTCAAGAATACTGGAATATCTGATATCGACCCTTACGAAATCAATTCGGGATTTGTCTATCCATTCGGTACAGGGAAAACAGCAATATACATCTCCGGTTTTTTATGGGGCGCAATGGTTGACAACCCTACAATACCAAATGTCGGTGGTTCAACTTACCGCGAAGGTCTGCAGGGTGGCTGGATAACTTCCAATGGTCAGGTAATTCCGCCGAGTGATCCAAGATCAAGAATCTACAGGGTCAGACCCGAAGTTTATACCGGGGGACCTCCGGTTGATTTATCAAAAGAAGCAATGGACGAAGGTAAACCTGAACCAGAAATAAGAACACAATATGAGCTGGATTGGACTGAATGGCCAGCTGATTTAGGAGCCCCTTATTTTGATGGTAATAACAACAATCAATATGATCCTGATCCAGCTTCAGGAGATATTCCCGGGGTTGATGGTGCGAGTCAGACTGTCTGGTTCGTTGCAAACGATCAAGAAGCCGGACTCACTCAAAATCTTTACGGAACATTACCAATTGGAATAGAATACCAGGCTACAATCTGGGGGTATGCAAATGCCGGATTTCTTAATAATCTCTTGTTCAGGAAATACAAGCTTATTAATAAAACTGATGCCTTGGGGTATCCTAAAACATTTGAAGACATGTACGTGTCAATGTGGTCTGATCCAGACATCGGAAACTCTACAGATGATTTTGCAGGTTGTGATACGGCTTTAAGCATGGTGTACGGATTCAATGCTTATGATTTCGATCCAATTTACAATCCATATCCGCCACCAGCAATTGGATTCAGTCTGATCAAAGGTCCGACTATTTCCGGGAATCAAAATTTACCGATGACTGCTGCTTATTATTTCACGCGTGGTGATGCAAGCGTTACTGATCCGGTTTTGGGCTCACCCACAGAGGGTGCATTAAGATTTTATAGATTTATGCAAGGTAAAATCGGACTGACTGGGGAACCTTTCATAAATCCTATCACTGGTCTGCCAACAAGCTTTGCACTTTCAGGAGATCCTTTAACCGGTGAAGGATGGATAGATGGACTTTTTTACGAGCCGGGAGATAGAAGAATCGGATTGGCATCGGGTCCCTTTAATATGGCGCCTGGTGATACACAGGAAATCGTAATAGCAGAAATCGCCGCATTAGGATGGGATAGACTACAATCCTTCAAGTTATTGAAATTTAATTCTGCTATGGCAAAAGATGCATTCGATAACGGATTGGAAATTCCTTCCCCTCCTGCCCCGCCAAGTCCAATTGCTACAATAACCAGCACAGATTGGAAAATCCAGTTCAATTGGAGTGAAGATACACTGTTAGTCTCGCAAATTGAAAATTTCAATCAGGACGGATATGAGTTTCAAGGATATAATGTTTATCAGCTGCCGTTTCCTGAACCGATATTAGAAAGTGGTATAAAAATAGCAACATTTGACATTGTAGATGGCGTTACAACAATTCCGGGCATTGTAATGGATCCCGAAACCGGCTTACCAATAGCGGGTAATATTCAAAACGGTTCTGACTCAGGAATTGAAAGAGAGTTTGCTACTAACTTTGATAAGATTAGCAATGCCTATATGAAAGTTGGTAAGAAATACTATTTCGCCGTCAGTGCATATACCTATAATCCTGATCCTCAGGCAATTCCTAATAATTCAGAGAGTCTGGTAAGTGTATTTGAAGCTGAATTTTATGAAAACCTTCCCGGCGCGAATTATGGCGATTCAATACAGGTATTTCATTCACAGGGCAGCGGTGAGGGTAATGTTTATGTAGTTGTAGATGATCCCACACAATTAAAAGGAAATGATTACGAAGTATTTTTTAATAAACAAACTTATTACAGAAATGAAAATGGAGTATGGGTACCCATTCCCCCCGGCAGATTGAAGAATCCGGGAGACGGTCCTGATACATTGACCGGTTCAACAGTCGATATAGGTGCAGTGTACGGACCTGCAGCCGGTGTAATCGAACTCGGATGCTATCTTAATTTAGTTGCACCCGACGGTAACTGGGCTGATGGTATTTCCATGACTTTCCCAACCGGTATTACTATAGTTGACGCACCGCCTTTTGAAGCCGGTGGTGGTTGGGTTTATCCTGAAATAAATGGTAATACTCTGGATATGGGTATTGTAAATGGTTCGCAAACCGGGAATGGTATTTTTCATGGAGGTGAGGTATGGACAGTTTTCATCTCTTCATTTACTCCGCCACTGACAATAGACTGGATAATATATGACGACGGATGGTCGGGCGGGGCAGTAAATGCAACAGGATATTCAGTCATAGATACCATTGGTTATTTGTTTAAAACCGAAGATCACTGGAACTTATTAAACATTACAAATCAGGATACGGTATTGGAAGACCAGACAGTAATTATGGGTTTCGATCTCTACACGGGAGAATACGTTGGCGATCCAGTCGCTGAAGGGTTTAAAATTTCGGTTGATGTTAACTATGAAGGACCAACTACAATGAGTAGTGTTAAAGTAAATGGAATGGAATTAAATTATTCTGAAACTAATGTCTGGTGGTTCAACGATGATTTTATAGTGTGTGACTTCACAAGATTTGGATATGAAAATGGATATGCAGCAACTTCATTATCAAACTATGGAGGTGCGGGTGGAACACTTAATCTAAACATTCTCCAACAGGATTATGAGTTCCGGTGGACAGGTGTTTTGGGAGACACACTCATAAATGCAAATACAATAACAATTACTAAGTCAGGAGGTTCTATCGCCACCTTATTTGGTGCTAGCTATTATTCTCTTGCTGATCATCCGCTGAACCCAAATCCAGGAATGAATGAGCCATTTACTGTACGCATTCCTTTTGAAGTATGGAATGTTGATAACAATGAACAGGTCAACATAGTCTGGTGGGACCGGTCCGGCGATCCTACAATCAGCGGTGGTGCAGTCTGGAACCAATTGAACAGGGTTTATACCTGGGTAGTAAATACACCATACAGCACGAACTTAATAGATGTAACTTCACAGATAGTCGCCGACAATGCCACCTGGAATGTGGTTTATTATTTATCCACTTTCACTCTTGGGGATGTGACTGATGTCATATATTTGGGTCCAGTCACTGCTGATGATAAATTCACTTTCACCACCCCTCCAGGGGTAGTTTCTGTAGACGATGAAAACGTTCCAACTAAATTCCAGGTTTTTCAAAACTATCCTAATCCATTTAATCCCGCAACAATTATTCGATTTACTTTACCACAGCAAAGCTTAGTTAAGCTTGAAGTGTATGACATACTTGGACAAAGAGTTGCGGAACTTGTTAATGAAGAATTAACTGCCGGTACTCATGAAGTATTGTTTAATGCTTCTAATCTGGCAAGCGGAGTTTATTTCTACATGCTTAATGTAAAGGATAAATTTTTTGATGTAAAGAAGATGATCTTATTAAAATAGAATTTTCAATCTAAATATTCTGGTTGAAATATATTAGCAAAATTTGGGAGGTCTCTATGAAAAAATTTATTTGTTTTTCTTTTGTTCTGTTACTCGCTGGTTTTAGTTACGGGCAGCCTAAAGACATTTGGGTTGATTGGGAGTGCAATATGGAGATTGAGATTCTCTCCGGAAGATTTGCACCTGGAGTGGATACAGTATCCGTCAGAGGAGATTTTAATGCCTGGTCAAGATTTGATCTTATAGTTGATCCGCTTGATCCTAACAACTACATCACACCATACTCCATTCTTTTTCCCCAGCTTGAAGTTGGTGACACCGTAACTTTTTACAAATTTTTCTACACTCCTAATACCTGGGAAACAGGTGATAATAAGATATATGTACTTACGCAGGATGATTATAATAACAGCTCAGCACTTATATCAAGAGCATTCAATGATGCTACTTTAGCAACAGTAACTAACCAGGAAACAACAATTCAATTTACTGTTGATTGCAACGGTGCAGTATCATATTTGAATGGCTTACCATTCCCGGTTATAAATACCTGCCATATAGCCGGTGGCACTCTTCCTTTACAATGGCCTGGGTCCGGCTGGCCAAACAGTGATATTGGTTTAATGATTCCTATGTATGACGATGGTATAAACGGAGGAGATCCCACTGCTGGTGATAAAATCTTTAATTCGTTAGTAACCTTTCCTGCTTTTACCTCTTTTGAAATTCAATATAAATATGGGATTAATTACGGTGATGGTGCAAACAATGGAGGGGGAAATGACAATGAAGCAGGGATCGGGAACAATCACATTATTGAACTTGAACAATTTTTAGAAAGTGCCCAGGTGTTAAATGTATTTGGGCAGATGGGATTACATCAACTTAATAATCAAGTCTACATTCCGGTAGAATTAACTTCATTTACAGTTTCTATTCATTCCGGTATAGTCTCACTTAAATGGGAAACGGCAACAGAGTTAAATAACCTTGGCTTTGAGATAGAAAGAAAAATA
>Ga0209536_100002004_pt1 | contig 33278 bp, 27 predicted proteins | sample DeeMarSeWOR28_12_FD_187461 | JGI IMG/M metagenome (GOLD analysis project Ga0209536, IMG submission 187461) | Marine sediment microbial communities from White Oak River estuary, North Carolina - WOR-2-8_12 (SPAdes) (version 2) | ecosystem: Environmental > Aquatic > Marine > Intertidal zone >... | reverse complement strand
TAATCTTTTTATTCAGATTTTTGATCAAAATATGCGGTATAATTAATCCCTTCTATTTTTCACAAAGTCAAATAACTGATTTATCAAAATATTGATACGTGAGTTTGCCTCATCTCGAACATATATAAATATCAAAATCCCATTTGAGTCTAGCGGTCAGGACATTGAAATCTAATTATTTTGATCAAGTTTTTTATATTTATTTCAATACCCAAGACTGCTAGTGCTATACATCAAAGGGGATGAAAAGACCTGCCATCATCCCCTTCTATTCTCCAAAAAGATTTAAAATTTCCTTTTTGTTGAATAATTATGCCTAAAAAGGGCGAAATCCGTGAATGGTTCTCGAAAATAATTCATGGAAATGAAAATCCTCAAGATTATTCATTAATATATCGTGAATTATCCAATTATATCGAAATTTCTTTTTCAGAATTCCAGGCAAAACAACAGGAAGATCATATTCCCCTTCACCGGATATCACAAATTAAGAAAAAGGGGAAAGCAGTATATACACGACCAAATTTTTGTCCAAACTGTGGATTCCCAAAGAACACAAAGGATCATTCATGTAAATTAATGGAATCCTTTGTTAATAATAGATCCGAATAAGAAACCTTGATTAAATCAGCTGGATCAATATTGAATAATTCTAGATACTGGTAACATTGATTACGAATTTTATCGACTCCCAATGATCCGTTAATATCAATAGCCTCAACTTCAATAAATAGTCCTAGATTATCAATTGAATCAATATGGAATTTCACATTCTCTAGGAAATAAATCTCTCGCTTCTTCTCTACTATTATAAGAACATCAAATATTTTCAATAGTAATGCCTCTAATGAATCCTGTGACTTTTTATCAACAGGATAAAGAATAATATTTGATGTTTTTGGATCTTTAGTATCTTCTCGTTCATAGTATATTAAAGATGACTCAATATTTCCTCTTCTTAATTTTAATCGTCCTTTTCGAACTCTAAAATATGTATCTCTTTGATGATCTATCCCCTTGAACTCAGCACCTTTCATTTCTAGATAGTGCCTGATTTCTTCATGTTTATTAGAGTCTGGACATTTTGCTTTGAATTCGAAATTGGTATGATTCATTTTTATCAATCAACATAGTTTTTAGGTTTTCCTTAAAAATAAATATAGTTATTATATATTTGATATCTTCAGTCATTAATCGATTAATAGGTGGTTCTGACCGTAGTAATGCTTATGGTTTATCCGCGATCAACATATGTAAAACGGAAATTTAGCCGTTACTTGAAACAATACCCAGAATTATTTATAGGGAAACTTGAGAGTGTTTATCTCGTCAAAAATTGTGGAAAGGGGATTGCATTAGTTTTAGCAGAGATGGAAATAGAGCAAGGAAACATTGAAGTATACATATCAGAACCGCTAAGAATTGAACAAGTTACCATTGATGCTAGAATAAAGGAGATTGCTTCATGGCTCAGAGAAAAAGAAGGGCACCAGATATTGAAGACAGAGAAGGAATCGCTTCAGAGGGAAGTTCAGGAAAAAATAGAGCAACTCGAGAGAAAGAGATTTTCAGTTCAGCTGAATCTGCAATAATAGGATATCTCAAGGAATTAGGTACTATTCCTTCCTCCTCCTCAATTAAAGAATCTGACCCTCTTACAATAATGCTTCAAAAATATGCAAATCAATGGAAGAGAGGAGCTGGGAAATAATGCTTCATGTTAAGCTTTATAATATTGGTGGAATTGATGATATAACCTTAACTTTTAAGAAAGGAAAAAATTTAATAAAAGCTCCTAATGCGACAGGTAAATCTTCATTTGTTAAGGGTATTGAACTTCTTAATATGCCTAAATCGGATATAGAGCAACGAAGGCACTATATAAATTTATTTAAATTATCAGGTGGAGTTGAAATACAGGAAAATGGAAAGATAGGTTGTAAAAGGACATTAACAGTAAAGGGAAATAAGCTCATTGTTGAGGGAGCTGCTTTTCATCCGGAAGGTTCTAAAGTTAACTTATTTACTCTTGCAACTCCACAAAACGAATTAATAAATGCTATCACAAGTGGAAAGAGATTAGAAAGTTTACTTACTCAATACTCTGACGTGAAATATTATTCATTTCTCATTTCAAATGTTCAAAATCGTTTATCAAATTTAAAAAAGGATCTTCGCATTTATTTAATGTATGAAAGTGATATTGAAAGTTTGAAAATTGAACAGGTCAAGTTGAATAATGATTTAGATGAATCACGAATTGAACGAGAAACTCTGCCTGAAATAAATTTAGAAGAGATCCAATCATATTCTGAGATTGAATCACGATACCATAAATTATCAAAAACAGTTCTCTCTCTTCGTAATAAAATAGAACACGCTAATGATACAATAAAATTAGATAAGGATCGAATTATTGAATCGGAAAATCAAATTAAGGCGTTAGAAGAGGAAATAAAAAATTTTATGCAAGAGCATCCACAAGTTGACCAAGAAATAGCACAGATCGTTGATCGAATTAAGGAAAATCGTAGGTTCCTCCTAGAGGTAAAAAATGAAAAGAATGAAGTGGAAAAATCAATAAAAGAGGTTCGAAATTGGATTAATTTACGGTACACGATGAAAGATTTATCTAAATGTACTATTTGTGGTCGCCCTTACACAGAAAAACATGCTAAGGCCCGTGAAGATAAATTACTAGTCGATGATTCTCATTTAAGTAAACGATTACGAGAAATTGAGTTCGAAATAGATGATCTTGAAAGACGAAAAGAGGATACTGAAGGATTAATTCATAAGATTAAGAATGATAATGAAATTAAGATAAATAAATCTAAGCAAGAACTCAGAAGATTACAAAGGGATATTTCTGAAAAAACAAGTGAGATAGAATCACTCGAGAAAGAGTTGAAGCAGACTGAAGTTGAACTTAAAATACTTGAAAAATCAATTGATCAAGAACGAGCTGATTCTATCAAACTAATAACTCAATTAGACGCAAAAATCCAGAGAATAGAGGGAAAAATTGAACAAATTGATAAGCAAATAAAAGAAAAAACTGAACGTATGAGTCAAATAGAATTGATCCAAACAGAACACGAATTCTATAGCGTTTTCCTTCCCTATTTACAAGATCGTGAAAATACGGTAAAATTAGGAGTAATCGAAAATTTCAACACTCAAATAAAGAAAGTTTATCAATTAATGAGTTATCGAGATTTTGAAAGTATTCGTATCGATCCTCAATTTAATCTTATTGTCAAAAGAAAACGGAGTGGGGTTACTATTGACCAACCTATTCAATCTCTAAGTGATTCGGAGCGAATCACCATTTCTTTAATTGTTATGCTTGCTGGGCGTGAAGAATACATTGAGGATTACCCTTTATTCGTTTTAGATAAGGTTACTCTTGATTATGATCCCACACGATTTGAAATGATTTTAGATTATCTCACCCAACGTGAGGTTCCTTATATCATTGTTACTCTTGCTCAAAGCATTGAAGAGGGAAGTGGACAGCTTCAAGTGGAATACTTAGCTTAAAAATCTAAGTTAAGTTTTAACTGCGATTGCTTCTATTTCAATTTTAGCATTTAAAGGTAAACCAGCAACTTGTATAGTAGCACGAGCTGGAGGCTTTTCTGAAAAGTATTTAGCATACTCTTCATTTACCATAGCAAAATCACTCATGTTAGTCAAGAAAATCGTAGTTTTTACAATATTATCCATATTAACTTCAACGGTTGCTAAAATTTCTTTGATTTTTCCCATAATTTGATTTGTTTGAGTTTTAATATCAGCTTGAAGGTCGGAGGCTATTTGCCCTGACACAAAAATCAAATTATTACTCGAAGAAATAATCGCTGGGCTATATGGTCCAACTACTTTTCCAAATTCAATACTTTTTTTCATAATAATCCTTTTCCATTTATTTAAATCTTAATTTATTTGGTAGATTCAGTAAATTTAATTTTATTTCCTCATCCCTTTTTCTAAAAACTGGAGGATTTAGTTCAAATATTATAATTTCACAGGTAAAGGAAACTATACATCCAGGAAAAATATGTCCCCCAAGAGATGAACCATCAGATCTTCCAAATATGCCGTGAAAATGACCTATATTATTACTTACGATATTACCACTTAAAGATAGTATTTCTAAATTTTCTCTTAGGTTTACTTTTTGGTATTCTATTCCATTATAATATCCAATAATAATTTCGGATACTGCTCCAATTCCCTGTAACATACCAGATTTAATTGTAGATACATGTTTACAAAAGGTTTCAATTGAATTGAAAATATCCTCTCCTTTTAATAAACGTATTAAATAAATCTTTTGAAGGTTTTGTTCAATATATTCCATTTTTCTCACCATGCTTATTATTTGACAAATTAGCTTTGACACCTATTAAAAATAGTGTACTTAAATAATTATTTTAATCACGATCAACTGAACACAGGTAAAATAAACCTTAGCATCAATCCAATTAAACATTCAGGTTTTTTTATAAAACCAGAATACTTCTAAAAAGAAAAATATCCTTAAAAAGGAGTAGGGATACTACTTTTATTTAAGAGAATGAGAGGTTTTTTCTATTGAAAATACACTGTGATAGTAATTGTCGTCCTTGTGTTCTTGAAGGAGGGCCAAGTAGGGATATTACTGATAATTTTGTTGCATTCTTTTGTCCTACGTGTCGATCAGCTTTTTTCTGTGAGGTTGGAGTAGTAAGACACTTTTCTATAAGTAATGAGATAAACTACCATTCATGTACCGATTGTGGAGCTCAATTAATAAGAAAGCCTCTCGATGAAGTAGCACTCGAAAAAGCTAAATTCCTTATGGATAATACAAAATTAAGCAAGAGTGGAAAATTTAGGGCTTCCCTTCTTCCCGTAAAAGAACAACCTCGAACCGCAGAATCATTATCACTCCTTTATGAAACTAAATCAATAAGTGCATTCAATAGGTCTCTTATTACTGAAATGACACGTATTTCGGGTTTGACTTCTCAAGTAATCAGTAATTTTGCCCGAGAGTTTGGAGTAAGTGAAAATATAATCAATAAATTGACAGGGGACAGTGAAACCATTCTTATAACACTAGCTACCATTGCTCCCAAATTTATTGAAGTCTTACATTCCAATCTTTTGGGAGGGGATAATTCTGCCTCAGCTTTAGCATTACGTTTTTCTGTCTTTGCGAATAATATTCCAGGACTTATCTTTATTCAGCCTGCGCAAAAAATAGTTGAATCAGGGCCATTTGATTTAATTGGATATGATTCTCAAGGGATGAGAATCTGGGTGTTTTGTGTCCCAGGAGTGATTGATTCCATAGATATCGAAAAAATAGTCGAACCACTGTTAATTCAAGATTCCCCTTATTTTACTGGTGTTTCTAAGATTTTTCTTGTCACTCAAGGGTTTTCATGGGTCACAAAACAGATTCTAAGAAAATACAAAGGAATTGTAGTCAGTGAATCAGAGAATGGTGATGAATCAGAGGAGAGCAGAAGAACTATACTATTTGATCTTTGGCAAGAAAAGACATCCATGAGTAAATATGATATCATTTTTGAGAACATAATACTCTAAAAGACTTTAGGTGTTTGAATGAGTGCTCAAAAAGGAAATAAAGCTTCCTATTATAAAATAGTTTTTCTGGGAGATCGGAAGACGGGAAAAACATCCTTAATACGACGAATGTTCGAGTTACCATTTAGTGAAGGCGATTATTCTCCTACAAGTGGCCTACGTTATGAAAATCTAGATTTTACTCAAAATGAAAAGAAATATTATCTCCAATTCTGTGATGTTTCAGGTAATTCAATATATTTCGAACTATTACCTTCAATTCTGAAATCTGGCACAATAGCATTATTAATTTTTGATTATAAGGATGAAGAATCTCAGGAAAGAGTTATACAGCTATTTGAAACTGTAAAAAATAATCTTTCTGCAGAGAGAATTTTTATAATTGGAAATAAGTATGAAAAGGAAAAGAAAGAGGTTCCAAAGCGGCTGATATCATTTATTTCAAAGAATAATTTCCGAATATATCCAATATCAGTAAAGGAAAATAGAGGAATCCAACTTATTCTTCAGAATATTATCAAAACTATCGATAAGATATAAGTATCATTAAAAATAATTTATTTCCATTCTTCATTAGTAGGTTTACATGAATCTTGAACAATCTCACATTGGAACCAGGTTGAATTTTTTTGGAAAGAACAAGGTTCGTTTGTTACTTGACACATTTTTTCCTCAGTTAGATACAAACAAAGGCTACTTAAGGATAATTTTAGATTTAATCGTCTCAAAGACTCACCTTTTTGTAGAGCTTCAGAAATCTCATCCCGAATTTCTTGATAATTTTGTGCATGTATAGTTGTGACTAGTGAACCCGTTTTAAAGGTAATACCCCCCGCTAAAGAGTCGTCAAACTCTAAGAATTGGAAGAGTTGACGCTGTAATGAATCTAAAATTTCTTCATCGACATTCTCAGAAATTCCCATCATTTCCAACATGTCTTTAATTCTCTTCCGAAACATAACGTTTACACTGCTTTTTGAGACATTAAATCTTCCAATCTAATTTGAATTAATACTATCTTTGAATGGTTTATTCAACCATCCATTATATAGGTATTTTTTTAGGTGAATGATCCCTTGTTAATTTATTAATAATCGATTATTAAAGTCCAAACTGGTGATAATGTACTCTAACAAAGATTTAGGGCCTGCTTAATCAATTTTTTTTCCTTGATTAAACATAATTTTCTTCTATTTCTTTAAACTCTTACTTAAATAACAGATTCATGAGAATATTAGGGTAATATTTGATAATTAAGTAAAATTAGACATATTATTTATTATAGTCGTGGTGTTCCTTTCTAGTGACTCAAACACCTCTAGAGCGTCTCATAGCTGTTTTTGTGACATGTTCATTCTATTTCTGGGATTCATTGATCTCTTGGTTCTTATTAATTATCTCATTCAGATGTTTTTTACGGGTGTCTTTTTAAATAAACTTTATACTTTTATTTTCAACAACATCGAAACATTCTTTTTCTAACAATTTATTTTTTCAAATTAATTTTAATATATCAAATTACTAAATCCAACAAAATCATAATCATTCAATACGAATAATAAATGGTGTAGAAACGAATGCCTAGTGACATTGATTTCAACCCAGTTGTGTGGGTGAGTTTAGCCTCTGTTGCTGGATTAAGTTTGGTCAGTCTAGGGAGACCAGGTTTACGTTCTGATTTAGATGAACAAGTCTATACAGGAGGATTAACAGCAGTTCAACAGATGCTAGGGGGTGAAGTTGGTGGAGATACTAAACGATTTGTTGGTGGGAGCCATAGTAATAAGACTGGCCGATTTACTACTAAAAGTGGAGATAAGGAATTAATTGGTCAATTCCTTCTTATATCTGCCCAAAATTTTACAGTAGCTCCTACTCTTCTGGATTTTTATGAAGAACTTGTGATTACATTTGCAGATGAAGTAATGAAAACTGACTTGTATGATCGTGCTGAACGAGAATTTACATCATTCAGTATCAGCGATGTCATCGATATATTCTTTGAAAGCATAAAAAAGACTAGGAAAAACCATTCACTTCCTTTAAATGATAAATTGTTTTCTTTTGCCTTGAAACAGACTGTAGATGAATCAATACATGATTATGAATATTCATCAACATTAGTTAAGATTGCAGAGGAGAAAGGAAACTTTAAGGAAGTTTCTGAACGTATCAAAAAGGAGTCGGGAGCCCTGATCATTGAACTGGCAGAAGATCTATTAGAATTTCTTGCTAGTGAAAATCCTCATTCTTTGGTTATGTTACCTAAATTAAAAACAATAAAGAAGGATATTCTGAATTTTTTATATGACGAAATAAAGAAGTTAAAAGTTGACGAATATCTGATACAAATAATCTCTGATTTTGAAACAAATGATCTCAATGATATTTTAGAAGATTATGCACTTCATGAAGTAACAAAGCAAAATCTTGCTTCTAGAATTGAAACTGAGGTGTTTCATAAATTTTTACGTGAGGTTCCTCTATTACTTTTAGTTGATCCACGTTTAAGTGATTTTCAGAATAAAATCGAAGCCTTAACGAATAAAATCAATGAACAATATGATCTTGCAGGAACTTTGACCCGTATTGGGTCTGCGGTATTACTAAAACACTCCCAAGAAGAAAAAATGCTAATTCCCTTTCTTCGAAATTTCTGCGAACAATTCTCTACTGGATTAACAGGGACAGCATGGAAGTACTTACAGGCAGTTTTCAAATTAGCATCTGAAGTAAGTTCGGTCGATATAACTGATATATTACCATCTTTTCAGGATCAAATCCCACCTAGCCACTTTACAACTCTTGAAAAACATATGACAAGGTATAAATTAACTAAAATTCAACCGATTTCTTTTAATGTCAATCAAGCTAGTGATGTTCTTCCTTTTTATCGTGCGTTATTCTCAAACCTTGCTTTAGGAGTTAATATGATCTTATATAACATCGCTTTAGATAAAGAAAATCCAAATAATCTTATAAATTGGATAATCGAAAGGTTCAATGATTTTAGCACTAAAATACATCAGATATATTTCATTTTTTCAGTTTATTCAAGTCTTGATTCAATAAAATCAAAACTTGATTTTACTCTTGACTTCCCGTCGAAAATAGAGAATATGGACTCATTTGATATTACAACATTTCTATCTGCTATAATTAATATAAATATAGAATACCTTTCAAAGGAACATGAGTTGATCCTGAAAAGATTAAAAGAATTTGAAGAATCTTTTGAAAAGAAAATATCTAAAATCGAAGATTTTCTATTGAACAATCCATCTAATATTGCTAAGGGTTATTCTTTTACCACTAATGACTCACGATTATTACAATTAGAGATTGGTCCAAGTAAAGATGTTAAATCTTATATAGATGAAGCAATACAAAATTATCAAAAAATAGTAGATAAAATCTCGGATGAACTAACGAAAATTCAAGCAATTTCCAAGGATCATATTGATGGTAAAATCGATGAAAAGAGGTTAAAAGATGCTACTGGGAATCTAGGCTTTCTAAATAAAGGAAAAGATGAATTCAATAAATTAATGCGAGATCTGGAGAAGAATTTTGAGAAAAAGTATAAACAGCTAGAAGGATCAGTAGAAAAGCAAATATCGAATCTTCAAAAAGATTTTACTAATCAATATACACAAGCATGCTCTTTTTTAAATATAAACAGAAAAAATCTATTAAAAAAGGGAAAAGAATTCTTGCCAGATTCTAACAAGTCTATAAAACGATTAAATGAAAAAATTTATTCAATTATAGCTAAGGAACAATTATTAACTTGGGATAAAATCGGATATTACTATTTTTATTCAAAAAATAGAAATTTACCTTCTAGCTTAGCAAAAGAGCTGTCATCTTCTCTCGTTGGACGGAAAAATTTTCCACTATTAAAAGAAGCACTTGATAACTTGAATGAGAATCCTAATCTTGATATTTATTCCAGTTATGCACAAGTACTAGATATTTATTCAAAAAATCTTGTGGATTCGCTTTTTAATGGAATTGGAAATTTTATTGCGACCAATTACCTACGAATGGCTCCTGATATTAGATTAGTTCGTTTAAATGGAATTTTGACTCCTACTTTAGAACTAGGATTCTTGAATAATGAAAATGCAGTGATGGCACTTAAAAATCTTTTAACAGATGAAATCTACATTGACTCCGAGAAAATTGAGGGAGAGGAAGTTTCTCGTGTATCTATCATTATTCCAAGTTTTGGTTGTGACTATAAAGAGTTCCAAAAGGTTTGGAAAAATAGAGAATGGAATTTAAAGCAGGTATTAATCTTATTATCTTGGCGTTCACTCTTAAATTATCATTCATTCTTCGTTGATTTATTAAACTATTCATCAGGTTTATATTCAAATCGGGTTAAAGAATCATTTGAAGATATACTTAGTCAAATTGAAAAACGATTAATAATGAATTAATAACCTAAATAAAAGGAAAAAATTCAATCTTTACATAATGTTATAAGTATAGAGTGAATATTAAAGATTATGAATATCCCATTTAGGGTAAAAGAGAGCCAGTATGTTTACCCTCCTAGTGAGGATACTTGGTTCCTCTCGGATATTTTGATAGATTTTTGTCAAAATTCTTTCTGTCCTCCTTCTTCATTAATATGTGAACTAGGAGTTGGTACAGGATATATTTCAATTGCTTTAGGCTTAAAATTCCCTCAATTTCAGTTTATAGGTATCGATATATCTCAAAAAGCAATTTTCCTAAGCTCTTCAAATATGAAAAGATTCTTGATGGGTCATAAACATTCATTAATTTGTACTAATTTATTTGATTGTTTAAACCCTTTAATATTTAAACCCTATATAATATTCTTTAATCCCCCCTATGTTATTTCTAGCAAAATAGAACAACAGATGGTAAATCCAGAAGTATATCGAACATGGTCTGGAGGCCCAGATGGTATACGAATTATTGTAAAGTTTTTAGAAGAATTACACAGAATTCAGTTTAAATATGGTTTTTTTATCACATCAAGTAGGAATAAAAATGAATTACTGAATGATTTATTTATCGATAATTTATTACTACAAATTATAGCAGAAAGACAGTTACCAGATGAAAAATTAATATGTTATCAAGTGATAAGGAAGAAGGGAAATTTCTAATAAGTTGAAAGGAATTCAACCAAATTCTTCATTGAATAAACTGGATCCTCTAAATATAATAATAATCGATCATTTTCTTGGATTGGATCATCTAGAGGAAAAATACGCTCCTTTGTATTCTCTCGTAAAATATTAATCACTTTTATTCCTGGAATTTCTAAATTAATTAAATTTAATTCACTTAATTTTCCACTAATAGGAATAGAAATTACTTGGGGTTTGGCTAATGGAAGATTCATCTGATTATATAATTCTCGGACTATTTGGAATAAGTTATCCACAATAACTATGTGACCCTGCTTCTGTGCTGCTAAATAATGCACAAAAGGAGGAGCGAATTGTTCAATTAGAACCACTTGAAGGTCCTCATCAGAAATAAACGACATTATATTCTGAATTATAATAGGTTCTTCATGTAGAATTATTACTTTTTCTGCGTTTTGGAATCCAATATTTTCGTACAAATTCCTCTTTGAATATTCTTCTCTTCTTTCTTCTATTAATACATTAATTGTTTTTTCTACTTCCTCGATCCAAGCAAGTTTTTTATCTGATATTAAAGAAACTTTTTCATGAGCACCAATGGTTATTAAATGGTCAATGAAGGCTTCTGCAAAAATATTACTTCCAAAAACGAATATAGTGCTTCGTCTTTCAACCGCTTTCTCAGCAAATTTACGAATTCGTCTACGTTTTAAAAAACTCATATCCAATCCTCCATTAAACCTTTTTCATTTTCCTTTATCACTTCTAGGTCTCTTTTTTTTGAACTTGTATGGAAGTTCAGTTACTATTCGATTTGTCGTTTTCATATAATAATTTGAATAAAAGTATATTATTACTCGATCTCCTGGTATTAATATCTCATCTGGAGGAAGAATCTGATTTTTTCTTTTGATCAAAAGAACTTTTTGTTTGACAAGATCAGAAGTCATTTGAATCCCTGTAGCTCCTAAATGAGTACGTGGAATATCTATTTCAACCGTTGGTGGGAAACCAATATCCAAACTTAAGGAATAAACTAGTCCTTGGATTGTCATATCTAAATCTTCAATAATGATTAAGTTTTCATCCTTTACTAAATCACTAAAGACAAAAATGGGGGCATATTGAGAAAGTAGAATTATTTCAACATCAGGACGAACATTTCTGACATGTGTTAATATGTTTTGATTCAATTCGATACTATCAGAAAGAATCATTACACGACGCGCATTTACAAATCCAATGGTTTCATATAAGTTAGGTTTTTCAAATTCTTTTGGATTTTGTTCAATATATATATCCATTTGTGCTCTTAATTTTCTAATCCAAAGGAGATCAGCATCTGCGATTAAAGCAACTTTATCTTCATATCCATACTGATTAACCATTTCGAAAAGAAATTGTTCAGCGGAACGAGAGCTTCCGAAAACGTAGGTAACATCTTTTTTTGTATTTACTTTGTCTTTAAATTTCATTATTGGTGATTTTATCATTAATCGAACAACAAAGGTTGCAACTCCAATTATTCCTGCAGCCCATCTTAATACCGTTGGATCTGTCATCGCATTCCAAAGATCGTTCTGAAGTTGAAGTGCTTCAGCTTCAGACCATAATCTAACTATTAATGGAATCAATATTAGTAGCAAAACGGCTATAATAATGATTATGCCAATTATCATTAAAAAAAGGATAAATAAGTCCTGTAATGGAAGAAAATACTTGAGTTCCCTGAGAATAGCTCTTGCTACAAATTTAAGATTTGCACGTATGGATGTTAGTGTAAATTTCAATCTTCTAAGTGCATTTCCCCCAGATTTCTTTTGGACTAAATTTTTATCTGTCTCTTGTCTTCTCTCGCTTGTTATAACTTCCATGATGCAATCACCAATGTGCTAAGTCAATTATCTAACAAAAGATTATGATTCATCAATCTCTACCAATGAAGTTGGAGGCCCTCCTGTTGTCCAATCTAATTCTCTTTTTAATAAATCTCGTATAGCAATCCTAATCGCTTCTGATCTAGAACTATATACTCCACTTCTTACTAATTCATCCAATCCCTGTAAATATGTATTTGGGGCTTTAAATGATATAAGTTTCACTCAAACAACTCCTATCTACTCAATTTAAAATAAAATCTAAAAATCCCTTTGATTTCAACTTGTTGTTGGAAAGCTGAGATGAAAAACCTCATTCTATCGAATTACTTTGATTTGTCCTAATGAAATGGGTCACCATTCATCAGTTTAAAATCCTTTAGCATTAAAAAACTGTTAAAGATATTATAATTTTATTTATCAGGTGACTTCTGGATCGTTTTTCGATATTTAAACATAAGAAGTAGTAAAGTTGGATAAAAATATTGCTGTTTTTACGTTTTTTCTGATAAAAATTTAGTCTAACAATTTTTTTCATTTATGAAAACTATTCAATCTGATAGAACTCTCAACTATAAACAAAATGCTTTAAACTTAGGAATCAATAATGAGTTAAGGTGCTTTAAATGACAAATTCGTTCAAGGAAAGTACAAAGGAACTGATAGAAATTAAAAATAGTCTTCTACAATCTATGGAAATCACCAAACAAGTTCCTGAAAAGGTTGATCGCCTCTTAAATGAAATTTATGACTTAAAAAACCTAAATAATGTATTAAAAACTAAAAATAAAGAATTAGGAGATAGATCAACTAAACTTGAAGCTGAAATCAAGGTACTAAAGGATGATTTTGCGAAAAAGTTTGATTCAAGTGAAAATAAGATTATTTCTCTCCAACGTGAATTGGAATTAAGAAAAGATGATATGAGTAAGTTGAAAAACCAAATTGAAGATAGAAATGAACGGATTAAGATACTGGAATCTCAGAAAGAAGAGCTTACATCTGTATTAAGGCAAAAATCGACTTGATCAAATCTATGTTCTATTCTGGAGCAGAGAGAGCTGATCGTTGCTATTTTTTCAGATATTCATGGAAATTTAGAAGCTTTAACGTCTGTTTTAAAGGATATTAAGGAAAAAAATATTGATCAGATAATTTGCGCAGGAGATATAGTTGGATATTACCCTCATCCAATTGAATGCATTGATTTGGTAAGAAAAAATTGTAATTATGTGATTCAAGGTAATCATGATGAAGTTATAACTTCAAAGAATTTCTCAAAGAAAATAACTTGGTTTAATGAAATTGCTATTAAATCTCTAAAATGGACTCGCAATAAATTACTTGAAAGTGATAACTGCTCTCAATACGAATATCTTGGATCCCTGAAACCGCAAATGGAAGTAAAATTCAATGATCATCTATTTATGATTTCCCACGGCACGCCCGATGAAAATTGGGGGTATTTTCTCTTTCCATTTTGGAAAAAAGAGCCAGAACCCGAACAAAAGTCAAAGATACTCTCTTGGGTTAAGAAATGGGACATTGTTGTTTTGGGACATACTCACCAAGCGTTTGTTTATAAGACACGGGGTAAAGTTGTGATTAATCCTGGGAGTGTTGGTCAACCACGAGATGGTGATTCTAGAGCGAGCTATGGTGTCGTTGAATTTTCTAAATCAAGAATTGAAGGGAAAATTATTCGGATAAAATATGATATCAAAAAAACCTGTGAAGCAATTTTTCGTGAAGAATTAGATGAATATTTATGTCAAAGGTTAATATCAGGAGTTTGAACAATCAATTTTACGATCATCAAATTTATCCTTAATAATGTTTAATTTAAGGTAAAAATAGTTCCTTAATGAAAGAAGGAGCCAAAATTTCCAAATTAAATTATCAAAAACTTAAGCTCATTCTTTGGAAAAGATTTAAAAGGAATGTGGCAAATAATTTAATTGTGTTAGAGTAATTTTTAAACCTTCAAAGCAGCAAAAGGAACAAGAGATTATTCAACTTTTTAGTATAGTATTTCTTGGTGTTTAATTTTGTCTTCTGGAGAATATGGTGCGGAATCAATACAAGTATTGGAGGGATTAGAAGCTGTACGCCGTAGACCAGCAATGTACATTGGAAGCATCGATGTTGGTGGATTACATCATTTAGTTTGGGAAATAGTAGATAATAGTATTGATGAAGCAATGGCTGGAGTCTGCGATGAGATTAGGGTGACCTTAGGTCAGACTGAACACGGTCAAGAATCTGTTTCAATTCGTGATAATGGCCGTGGTATACCTACGGATCCTCATCCTCATTATAATATGTCATCCTTAGAATTAGTCACAACAAGATTACATTCAGGAGGAAAATTTGATCATTCTTCATATAAAGTAAGCGGTGGATTACATGGAGTCGGTATTGCAGTCGTTAATGCTTTATCGAGTTGGATGCAGGTAAAAGTTAAAAGAAATAACAAAATTTTAATGCAGGAGTATGTTCGTGGGGAAACAATATCGCATGGATTAATCGAAGTAAAAGAAGACTGGGAATATAAAACGGGGACCCAAATAACGTTCATTCCGGACCCAGAAATCTTTGAAACAGAACATTTTAGCTTAGAAACAATTAAAAGCCGTCTCCGTGAGTTGGCTTTCTTAAATAAGGGTTTAACAATTATTTTAACTGATAATCGGAAAAAAAATAATTTCATAGATTCCCTTAGTAATTTAGATGAAGAAGAAGGAAAAAGCAGATCAGATGATTCAGACGGGAATCCTAGCTTAATTGAATGGAAATATCATTTTGAAGGCGGTATTCGTGCTTATGTGGAGCAGCTTGTTTCTAATGTAGTTCATGAGGATATTCCATATTTTGATGAAACAATCGACACGACACAAGTTGAGGTCTCCTTAGCTTATGATCGATCAGAACGTGATTTGATTCACACTTTTACCAATAATATTAATACTCGACATGGTGGCACACATCTCTCTGGGTTTAAATCTGGATTGACAAGAGCAATTAATGCCTATGCCCTAAAAAATGATCAGTTAATTAAGAATTCTCATCTTAGAAAGGGTTTGAGAGAGAAAAGATCAGTGTTTACTGGTAATGATGCAAGAGAGGGTTTAGTTGCAGTAGTTTCGGTCAAAGTAATGAATCCTCAATTTGAAGGCCAAACAAAAAGTAAATTAGGGAATAGTGAGGTCCGAGGGATAGTAGAGAGTTGTACATATGAAAATATTTTAAAATTTCTTGAAGAACATCCTATAAGCGCGAAAGCTATGATGGAGAAATTCGAGACTACAGCAACAATCCGAATGAAATTCCGACAGATTAGAGATGCAGTAAAAAAAACTCAGTCAAAGGGTACGGGAAAATTAGTGGATTGTACTGCTTCTCAACCTGAACAAAGGGAATTATTTTTAGTAGAGGGTGATTCTGCAGGTGGGAGTGCGATTGAAGGTCGATTTAGTGAATTTCAAGCGATTCTTCCTTTACGGGGAAAAGTAATTAATGTGGAGAAAGCTAGACTAGAAAAAGCGATGCGAAATAAGGAAGTACTGGAAATAATTAGAGCAATTGGTGGTGGATATCGTGAAAACTTCAATTTGGAAAAGGTTCGATATCACAAAATAGTTCTACTAATGGATGCCGATATAGATGGGCACCATATTGTTTGTTTATTATTAACATTCTTCTTCCGTTATATGCCAGAGCTTATTGATGAAGGTTATTTGTATATAGCTCAACCTCCTCTTTATCGACTTAAAAAAGGAAATAAGGAAGTTTATGTGCTATCAGAAAAAGAAAAGGAGGAAATAATACGAGGATGGGGCGGAAATGTGGAAATAAGTAGATTCAAGGGATTAGGAGAAATGAATCCAATCCAACTCAGAGAAACTGTTATGGATCCTTCAAAGCGAACACTTCTACAACTTAGTCGGGAGAACATTATTGAGGCTGAAAAGATGTTTGTCACCTTAATGGGTGAGGAAGTGAAGCCTAGGAGGAAATTTATCCAAACACATGCCCTAGAGGTTGTAAACTTAGATATTTAATCTCTTAAGGATGGTTAAACATGAGTAGTAATATTATTTCAACTCCTATTGAGAAAACTATGTCAAAGAGTTACTTAGAATATTCTATGTCTGTTATTACAAGTCGAGCTCTTCCACATGTTCGTGATGGACTCAAACCTGTTCATAGGCGAATTTTATGGGCTATGTATAATTTAGGATTAACTCATAATAAACCATTACGAAAATGTGCTCGAACAATCGGAGAAACAAATGCAAAATATCACCCCCATGGAGAAACTGCTGTCTATGATGCTTTAGTCCGTATGGCACAGGATTTTACATTACGTTATCCATTGATTCAGGGTCAGGGCAATTTTGGAAGCATGGATGGTCAACCTCCTGCCGCTCAAAGATATACAGAGGCAAGAATGCATCGAATAACAGATGAAATGTTGAAAGATATTGATAAGGAAACAGTTACGTTTATTGACAATTTTGATGGATTAGATAAAGAACCCATTATTCTTCCTGCTCGGATTCCTAATTTACTAATAAATGGGGTGATGGGAATTGCTGTGGGTATGGCTACCTCTATGCCTCCTCATAACCTTTCTGAGGTTTTAGATGGAGTAATTGCCACAATCAAAAATCCAGAGATAACAATTGATGAATTAATCAAAATCATTCCTGGACCTGATTTTCCAACAGGTGGAGTTATTTTTGGAACTTCTGGGATAAAAAGAGCTTATCATAAGGGAAGTGGGAGTTTAATGTTAAGAGCCAAATATGAAATAGAAGAAAAAAAGAATATAACTCGTATCATTGTTACAGAGGTTCCCTATTTAGTAAAAAGACAGGATACAATCGAACATAAAGGTCTTGTTGACGTTATTGAAAGTATGAAAGAATCAGGTAAACTTCCTGAGATTGGGAGCGTTAAAAACGAGTCTAATATTATTAGGGGTACAAGAATCATTATTAATTTGAAAAAATCAGCGAATTTGGAAATTGTTCTTAATCGACTCTTCAAATATACCCCAATGCAAACATCTTACACTATAAAGAATATGGTTTTAATCGATGTCCATGTTGGGGATGAAGTTCGTCTAAGACCCAAATCCCTTAATTTAAAGCAATTAATTACCCATTTTATAGATCATAGACATGAAATGGTTGTTAAGAGAACTCAATATGAGCTGAAAAAAGCTGAAGAACGTCGGCATATCTTGGAAGGCCGACGAATCGTTGTCGAAAACTTAGATAAAGTTATTTCTATAATTAGAAAATCAGAAACGGCAACTGATGCTCAAATTGTGTTAATGGAGCAATTTTCATTCAGCGAAATTCAAGTAAAAGATATTCTTTCGCTTCCATTAAGAAGTTTGACAAAATTTGACCGTCAAAAGATTATTGAAGAATATAATAAAGTATTACAAAGTATTGAAGATTATAAAGACATTCTATCGAAAGAAAGTCGTCAATTTGAAATAATAACTGAGGAATTAGTAGAAATTAAGAAAAAATTTGGTGATAAACGTCGAACTGAAATCGTGGATGACAGTTCTCAAGGCTTTGAAGATTGGAGTGGTAAGGCGGAAGAAGATTTCATCTCAAAAGAAGATATTGTTATTACATTAACAAATAACCTTTATATTAAATCCATTTCGGCAGAAGCATATAATGTTCAACAAAGGGGCGGAAAAGGTATCAAATCCATGGAAATTGGAAAGGATGACTACCTTAAAGAGATGATTGTCTCTTCTACTCATGATACAGTGCTTTTTTTTACCGAAAAAGGAAAAGTATATCGTGTTAAAGGATATGAAATACCCAGATCAAAACAGAGGGTTACTAAAGGAGTAAACATAGTTAATCTCCTAAAATTGGATCCTGATGACGAAATAGAAGCAATGATTCCAATTTCTGATTTTGAAGAAGAAAGATACTTAATACTAGCCACCCAAAATGGAATGATTAAAAAAACACCGTTGAGTGATTATGCTAATATTCGGTCAACAGGAATTATTGCGATTCAGCTAAAAGATAATGATAAAATCGTTGGTGTAAAAATAACTGATGGAAAAAAAGATATAATTCTAGCAACTTCCAACGGAAAAGCTATTCGTTTTTCAGAAAATGAGGTACGGGCTGTTGGGCGTAGTAGTATAGGTGTACGTGGAATTCAACTAAATACAAAGGTAAATGATACTGTAGTTGACTTGGCAATTGTAGATGAGAATAAAACATTATTAACCGTTTGTGAAAATGGGTATGGAAAAAAGTCTGAATTTGATAAATATCGTCATACTCGAAGAAATGGAAAGGGGGTTATAAATATTCGAACCACTAAAAGAAATGGGAATGTAATTGCAGTAAAAGCAGTTGCGGATACTGATGATGTTCTAATGGTTGCCAGTGATGGAAAGCTCATACAGATTCCTATTACTGGAATTCGAGTAATAGGTCGTGCAACTTCTGGAGTTACATTAATGAAACTTGATGAAGGGATAACAATTTCTTCTGTAGCGATTTTATCAAATGAAGAAATTTCTGAAGGAAATTAGGTGGTAATAATATGGGAAAAGCTGCTAAGACAAAAGAAGTAGCTGATGCGAAAGAGAAGGTAGTTAAAAGATCAGCAGCCGATTTTTTCCAAGATAATAAGGCAATCGCAGGCTTCGATAATACAATGCGAGTTGTCTTTACAAGTGTTCGTGAGCTTGTGGAGAATGGTTTGGATGCAGCTGAACGTGTTAGTCATCTACCTGAGCTCCATATAATTATCCAAAGATTAAAGAAGGAAGAAATCGCCAAGCTTCTGAATATAAAAACATTCGAGGCATCAGATAAAATTGATTTTCTTCGATTAAGTGTAAGAGATAATGGAAGTGGTATTGAAAGTGAATTTATCCCTCCTCTTTTTGGTAGAGTTTTAACAGGTAGTAATTATGGTTCTCGCCAATCTCGTGGGCGATTTGGTTTAGGTGCTAAAATGGTCCTTTTAAATGCCATGTCTTCAGTTGATCTACCTCTTATTATTAAATCAAAGCATCTAAATGAAGAATTCACAAGTTATCACGAGTTAATGATTAATCTTGCTGAAAATGAACCAATTATTATCAATAAACGCGAAATTCCTCAAAATACAGCGGAAGCAATCATTGGTTCAGGAACAGAAGTAACCGTAACCTTCACCGGGTCATGGAACTTAGCTTCTAGGTGGATTCGTGAATATTTCTCTCAGTTATCACTAATTACACCTTATGCAAGTTTTTATATCACCTTTCCTGATTCAGATACTCCTGAAATTCTTGAAAGAGTTGTTGAAGAGATGCCTCCATACCCGCAACTCGCAAAAGTTCATCCTTGGGGTACTGACATCACTCAATTCAAAAGAGAACTCGCAGTAACTACTAGTTCGTCTATGGTCGAATTTATTCAAGATCATTTTCAAGGAATTGGTGAGAAAACTGCAAAAGAATTTTTAGATTTCGTCAAAATAACCTATGATCTCTCTCCTAATGATCTTTCTACTAGTGATATAAGACGAATTGTCCATGAAGGATTTATAATACCTGATTCAGACCCTAAAAAGCGAAGAAAACAAAGTTATTTTCCATTTCGGAGACCAAGTGGAGATTCTTTATCACCACTAGGCGCAGAACTCTTATCAAAGGGTATTGAAAAAGAATTATCTCCTCAATTCGTTCGTTCAGCCACAGGAGATGTTTCTGCTTATTCTGGGCATCCATTTATAATTGAAGCCGCACTCGCTTATGGTGGAACCGTTCTTTCGAAAGATGAAGCTTCAAAATCAGGTAATCCTCGTATTTATCGATTTGCTAATCGAATCCCTCTATTATTTGGAGCTGGGAATGATATTATAACGAAATGCGTTCAAAAGATGAACTGGAAGAATTATAAGATCAATATATCAAAATCACCGATAGCAATTGTTGTCTCGGTTGTATCTTCAAAAATTCCATTTCCTGAAACAAGTAAAGAATATATTGCCGATGTGGATGAACTTAGAGAAGAAATTATGCGTGTTTTGAAGAAACTTGCGAGGGGATTAAGCCAACATTTAGGAAGGGCAGAAAGAGAAAGACGGGAGAAACAAAGACAATCACGATTTGAAAGTGCAGCTCCCAAAGTTATTACTAATCTTGCTCATATTTTAGAGGGAATTTCTACTCCATTTTTACTTAATTCCACTGAAGAATCTTCTAAGCTTGAAAAAGCCCTTGCTTCAGCTGTTCCTCGCCATATCCGCAGATCATATCCCCCTAGCCCATTCATTTCTGATATTGGTGAATGGTTACCACCTGAAAGTTATGCTAAGCTCGTGGAGAATAACATTCAGACCATTTATCAATTCTTAAAGGCTCCAAATGCCGAATTAAGTAAAATAACTGGTTTTAGTGAAACGGAAATACTGACTACAAAAAGGAGGACAGTAACGAGTGAAGAACGATCCAAGTTTGCTCCTGCAATGCGAGATTTTGAAATTTTTGACAAAACCATCGAGAATGATTATGCCAAATTCAAGGAAGCTCCTAGGATTCATCGTGCTCTAAATAAGCGATGGATTGTTTCAACATTAGATTTTTTTGTTACCCCTATTTCCCAGCTTCGCTTAGTAGAATATTTCCAAGAGAAATTAATTTACGAATTAAAAATAAAAACAATAAACGATATTCTAGTTGGATTTCCTGTTGATTCCTTTGATCTTAATAAAATTTCTTGGATTACTCCAGATATTGATAAAGGATTGAAAACTTTTAAAATTACGAATATTTTTGAATATTTGGTTGCATTTCTTGAGAAACTTAGTGATATTCCTAGTCTTACGATTCACCTTATTGAGGGAATTAAACAGAATATCCAAGAAGGAGTCGGACAAGGTTATATTGATGAGGACAAGGTAATAGGTGCAGCTACGTTTGAATGGATGGATTATCGTGTTACTCCCCGTCTTAGAGGTAGGAATATTTCTAAAATCAGTGAATTTTTACAGACTCCTTCCGAAAAGCTAGCAGAAATTCAAGAATTAGTTGAAAATTTGATTTTACAATCGAAAAAATCGATTGCTGACTGTTTTCAAGAATTCAACACTGAAGAACTTTTAGAAAAATATACTAAGATTCAAAACTTTATGAAGTCTGATTTAGAAAGAATCCAAGTTCAAGGATTTATTGATTTTCTTTTAGTAAACGAAAAAGACCTATTAATAGTAAGAGGTTTAGTTGACAACCTTGTATCTCAAAAACAGGAAGATTTACTTGTTGAAATTGAACAAACTGCAGAATTTTTTCCTACTAAGAATGCATATTGGCTAAATCCACAGCTTGAGAATACTCTAAGATTGATTGGGATTCAGACAGTATTTGATTTCATTAAATATCCCTCTATAAAACTTTTAAAAATTAAGAATCTTAACCCCCTAGTATTAGAAAGTATTAAACGAGTTTATGGTTCTCCAATTCCTTTCTTATCCTCAGAAGAACACTCTCAGCTGGAAAAAAATAATATTTACTGTCTTGAGGAATTACAACCTGTAATTGAAGTAGAGAAACTTAAACCAGCAGCGTTAAATAATAAAATATTTGAAATTTTGGATGTTCTTCATCTTCCTATCTGCTTTCTATTAGTACCAAATAGATTTTACACTATTTTTCATCATGTAGGAATCTCTCGAATATTTGATTTCCTAATATGGCCTGACTCTGAATTACACTACAAGACTGGTATTCCGTATAAATATATAAATAAGATTAAAAATACGTTGACCTTAGAAAGAATTAGAGAGAATGTTAATCTTAAAGCAATCCCTGTCTCTGCGATTTCTGAAATTCTTCAGAAGGTTAAATTACAAAAATTAGTAAATGAAACACTTTCACTTCAAGAGATTTTTTATTTATTACCTTATAGTGATTTTACAAAAATCGGATTAACTCTAGATGAGAAAGCTCGGTTAGATCGAATCTATAAAACTCCAATATCTTTAATCCCTCAAATAAAATCTAAATGGATCAGCTCATTCTATTCTAATGGAATTAATACCTTTATTGATCTACTATCGTGGTCTAGAAAAGATTTGGCTGATATTATTGGTAGAGATCAGAATTTTATTGAAGAGTTATTAAAAGAATTTTCTGGTTTCACAAATGGTATGCCCCTTATCGGACTTGGGGTTTTTGATAACAATGAAATAAAAATATTGACATCTAAGGGGTATGAAACTGTTGAAGATCTTTATTTTTGTGCAAGGCGTGAAGTTTTTGGAGTTATGGGAGTTAAATGGAAAAAAGTTGAACGTTATCAGCGAATTCTAGAGACACCTGTAGCAATGCTTCAGCTTCAAAGTACTACTAAAGACAAATCCAGCGTTCGTATTTCCCATGATGGCTTAGAAAGACTTGCAGAAAATGGAATCGATCAAATTATAAAACTAGTGTATTGGAATGAGGAAGAGTTAAAATCAGTTCTAAAAATTTCATTAGAGAAAGTAAAAGAATTGAAACAAGCAATAGCCATTAAAGAACAAGGTATGCCTCTTGAAATCATTGCAGGATATAATCGTAAAACTATAACAACCTTAATTGGATATGGAATTGAAACAGTTGAAGATCTTTATTTCAGTGCTTCTGAAGATATGATTGATGAGGAAGATGATCTTGATTGGGGATATGTTGAAAAAGCGATCAAAGCATTAGACCTTCCCATCTCATTTGTAAGTGGCATTATTGCTGATAAATATATCAAGATTTTAATGAAAAAGAAAATTGATACGCTCCTTCGACTTTTAATAACCTCAGAAGAAGAACTTTCTGAGGTTTTGGAAACTCCTCTTGAAAATGTTGCGAATTTAAGGCAAAAATTAAACTTAATTAGGATTAAAGAGTCAACTGATACCTCTATCTCCATTTTGGAAGGATTATCTAGTGAAAATCTAAAGAATCTAGCTGATGAAGGAATTTTTACAATTTATGACTTTTTAACAACTACAGATGAGAAACTAGTAAATTCATTAGAATTAGATAACATTCAAGTTAAAGAGATGAAGGAAAGCTTGAATTATTCAAATATCGAATCATTAAAGGAAGAAAAGATGATTCCTCTATCTAAAATAGCATTAATTAACAAGAGAATGATTAAAAAACTTTCTAAGATCGGTATTGAGAGTTTAGGTGATCTTTATTATGTAGCTACACCAAAATCGATTGAACAAAGTGACATTAAATGGGAAGAGATTCAAGACATTAGAACTACTCTTGATATGCCTATTGAGACTAGTCCAATTATTCTTGTTGATGAATCTAAAATATTAAGAAATAACAAAATTGATACCATTTTAGATATCCTTATGGCTTCCCAAGAAGAATTAGAGAAAAAGACTAAAATTTCTACAGATAACATTAAGGCAATACAAGATTCTTATAATATGGATGAAATTCTAAATCTTTTAAGACGAATTCCCATAACAAAAGTTGATTTACCTAGAGAGTATCGTAATAAAATTGGATTAGATAAGATTACTAGCCTTTATGAACTTTTAAATCATCCTAGTGATGATTTATACATCTCAAAGAAAGGAGATCGGAAAATTAGAGTACCTCAGGAAAGCTGGGAGAAATTATTTATTTTAATCTCTCTCCCCTTATCATTGACTCTATCTCCCGATTCTGAAGAGGTCAAAAAATTAAGACAAAAGAAGTTATCTACTATTAGAGATGTCTATATAACCTCAGATGAGAAATTAGAAGAGATTTTAGAGACAAATCCTAATCAATTTTTACAAGAATTGGAGGATATTGACTATTCCACTCTATATGAATTCATACAAATTCCTGTTTGTTTTTTACCTAAACTTCCAAGTGAATGGCTTTCTTTATTAAAGGAATATTCATTATTACGAGTAATTCACTTCTTCTTAACTGACCCCAAAGATCTTTCCGAGAAGCTATCAACCTCTCTTCCAAAAATCAGAGCTTTTCTTTCAAGTTTATCGATGGCTGAAATTTTTAAGTGCTTAGAAGAGGAAATGATTCCTCTAGAAGACTTTTCCTATTTTCTATCTGAGTCTGATATTAAAAAATTAGGGGATCAAGGAGTTACTTCGGTTCAAGAATTCCTTTTACATGATAAAACAGAATTCAAACTTGAAAAGCTAAAAGAAATAATAGATTTTTTAGAAAGTCCAATAAATAGACTTTCAGATAATTTATCTTTAGCAGAGCTACGTAAACTTTCTAATCAAGGTATTAATACCATGAGTGATTGGTATTTTCTTCCTTCAGATACTCTAGCAAAAATTTTAGGACAAGATAAGGGAAAAATCAGGAAATTGAAACACGGATTCGATGTTCAATCTAGTAGAGAAATAATTGATTATGCTACTCCTTTAGATCGATACATCGAATCAGGATATGTTGATTTTGACGAATTGAACAAATTAGGTATCAAAGTTCTTGAGGATCTTATATTCATTGAAATCGAAAATTTAACAATATCTGACCAATTAAAGTCTCGTTTAGCTAATTTGAAGGATGCACTTAATTCATCACTTGCTTATTATTCATTATTACCCTCACAATTTGTTATTCCACTTGCTTTTAATGGAATAACCTCTGTATTTCAATTTATACAAACAGAATATTCTCAGCTTGAAAATCCAATGGTAATCAGCGAGGAAGAATTTAATAGAGCACGAGACAGCTTAAATCTTATTAGTATTATAACTCATAAAAAGAGTGAATCTGAATTTAGAGTAAAATTATCTTCTCTTCGAGCTTTCACATCAAATCAATTAGAACAGATTCAAAAGCTTGGTATTAGTGATGTTATTGATCTATATTTCCGTCTTGATTTAGAACAGGTTCCAAAATCCCTTGTAAATTCAGTTGAAAGCATTAAAAGAGTTCTTGAAAAACCTGTGGCCATTTTACCTAATGTGCAAGAAACTTACCCTCAAAAAATACCCCTTCTTTTCAACGCTGGGATTACTTCAACAATAGAATTTCTCTTCTGGAACAAAGATGAATTAGCTGATTTATTAGAAATCAAGCGATATGAAGTCTCACGGCTTAGAAAGATTGATCTCGGAGCGATGAAAAGAAAGAAGAATCTTGGAACTCCAATTGAAAATTTAGTACGCATTCCTGAAGAATACATTGCTATGTTCAAGGAAATGGGTATTGATAATATTGAAGATCTTTATTTTCATCTTAAACGAAACAATTTTATTCCAGAGGATATAATTCCTTCAAAATTAATAAATGCATGCCTTCGTGATTTAGAAAACCCAGTAGTTCGATTAGCGAATCTTCCGATACCTGTAGCTGAAGAATTAGTTAAAAAAGGAGTATCTAGAATTATTGATTTTCTGTATTGGCCTGATGAAGATTTGAAAACCGTATATGGACTATCTGCCAATAAAATAAAACAGATTAAGTCTCGTGTACGTCTTAGAAGGAAAAAAGAAGTTCTCGGTCGTATAGAATCCTACATGGATAAGAAGGAAAAGTGATGTGAATACAATGAGCGAAATTATTACTAAAGAAATTATCATAGAGGATTATGCATTCACAAATAAAGTTTATTCTAAATCAATAGACAGTAGTATATCCTTAAATAATTTAAATAAAGCAATTAAAAGTGAGCTTGATCTAAAAAATCAACCCTTTATCTTATTTTTTGGTTCCAAAAAGGATAAGCGTTTACAGGAATTATCTAAAGAAAATTTCAATGAAATATGGAATGCTAGATGGAAAGATGAAGAATTAATTCTCCGTGTTAGACGTCAGGTTGATTTGAAAAAAATTCGAGATTTACGGACAGGGATAGAGAAGCAGTTCTATGATTTACCATACTCAATACTACAAGTAGATAATGTTAAACCAGAGGAATCACGAAGGAGGTTACAAAGGGTAGCGAGAATGTTTTTAGAAGAAATTGCCAACGACCCTAAAACTGCAGCTTTTAAGATTCCCTCACGAAGTTCGGATAATGTAGGATATGATGATGTTTCAAAATTAGTGTTGCTTGGAAGTCATGTTGTTGATAGACAATTTAGACATCTAAGTAGTGTTCAGAGTGTTGTCCAATTAACAGGATTAATGAGATATATTAGTGAGATTTTAGAAACTGGAAAACATGCAACAAAACGCCATTTATTCTATCGTGATGTCAATCTTTTTGGTAATCAAAGAGTATCTGATAGCCTTCTTGAAGATTTAACAGCTTTAATAAGAGTCTCAAGACCATCAATTAACGTAATAGCTTCTGCAAAGGGGAAAGTAATCGGAAGGTTGTCTTTCACAGAAGGGGGAGATCTTATCGATTGTACACAAGGTTTGGGAGGACATGCAATAACTCCAATGTTAGATCAAGTTGATAACTTTGAGAGTGATGCAGAATTTTTACTTGTTATAGAAAAGGACGCAGTTTTTCAGGATTTAGCAGAAGAAAAATTCTTTAACTATCTTCCATGTATTCTAGTAACTGCATCTGGACAACCTGACATGGCAACAAGAATGTTTATTAAAAGAATTCACGAACATCTTTCAATTCCTATTCTTGGTTTTTTAGATGCAGATCCCTATGGATTAGATATTTTAAGGGTTTATTCAATAGGAAGTAAGGCACTTAGCTTTGAAAGTGTTGAATTAGCTGTACCAGAGATTAAATGGCTAGGTCTCTTACCATCTGACATTAAGGAATATCAAATACCAAAGTCTGTACTAATAAAAATGACTGAAAATGACATGAAACGTGCAGATGATTTACTTCAAGAAGATTTTGTAAAATCACGACCAGAATGGGATAGACAAATTAGAATAATGAAGGATACAGGAATGAAAGCAGAAATTCAAGCATTGGCCGGAAAAAATTGGCGTTTTATGACAAGTACTTACTTACCTCAGAAACTCCATTCTGGAGACTGGGTTTAAAGTTGGAGGTATTTCTAGATATTAAGATAAAGGAACCTGCTTTCAATCGAATAGAGGGTTGAGCTTCCTATAATGATAAATCCAGCATTTTCACTCTTTCCTGAATATAAAGAAAAAATATCAAAGGAAGTTTTAAGCAAATATCTAATTTTAGTTGAAAGTATTATAAATTATTCAAAAGGGAATCATCTAAATCAAGAAAAAATTGATTTAATTAAAGAAAAACTAGGAGATAAAATGGAGGGAACATTTTTATATCCAGGAGGAGCAAGTGTCCTCTTCGGATGGAGCTTTGAGATAGAAACTTTCGGTTCAATAATAATTAAACCTTACTACAATCGAGATTTCTCTCAACTCTTGATTCATTATTTAACAGCTTTAGATATTAAAAAAGAATCTCAATTAAGAAATTTTCAGTATGACAAAAAAATATATCACATTTCTATACCAATAACAATAGGATTAGCAAAGATCGTCACATATCAAAAAATCTATCCAACTTTAATCACATCAACAGTTAAAGGGGAAAATCTTACTAATTATCCACAGCTTATAGCTAAAATTAGTATTATTGTGAGGGAATTTGCACGAAATGGAATAATCTGTGATCCATATCCAACAAATTGGAAACTAGTAAAGACCAAAGCTCAAAATTTGATATATTATATTGATCTCCTAAGCTCAAATAAATTATGTGATGTAAACACTAGACTTTCAGAAGTCCAAAATTTCCTAAATTAGGTCGATATTAAAGCAAGTTTCAAGATGTAATTGAGTCACGATAATAAACTGCACGTCTTATTGCAGAGGCAAAGGCTGTAATAACTCCTTCGCTTGTCATTGCTGAAGTAGAAAAATAGGGTGCATGAAGTTTATCAGCAAATTTCAAGCCTATATCGTCACTGACAACTCTATGGTGCTTTAAATCAATTTTATTCCCAATTAAAATAGCTGGACTATTGGGAAGGATTTTTCTTGCCTCTTTTACCCATCCTGGTAAGGAAAGGACAGTATCTTCTCGTGTAACGTCAAAAACATATACTATTGCATGGGCACCTTCATAGAATAAGGGTCTAACTTTATTAAACGCTTGTTGTCCTGAAAGATCCCAAAATATAGCAGTTGTAGTGCTATCGCTGTCTCCAGAGCTACGTAATTTTATAAATGATATATCTGCACCTGCAGTAGGTTTATGTTCAAAATCTCGCTTAGTAAAGACTGAAACAAGTTGAGTTTTTCCTACTAACGGGTCTCCTGCGACAACAATTTTATATTGTGAGAAATGAGGAATTTCAAATAGGATATCATCAGTATTTGAAGGCATTATTTGTTTTACTCCCGTTTTAAACTGGTTGATAAATTTAATATGAAATGCCTTCTTAAGAAACTTTCTTTTTGAATTTTAGTCAAATTGATTTTACCCCTTCTTCTTCTATAATAAAGGAAATTAATTTAGAGTAATTTATTCTTTTTGCTATTATTTTTATTTCCCTCTTTTTTTATTTCATATAGCTTCATTTCTAAGTGTTTTGCACAATAATATTTACCATTATAATTTACATAAAATTCTTCTTCACAGATAGTACACTTTTTTGTAGGGTTCATTCTAATTACTCATTAATTTTTTTTAGAATTAAAATCTTCAAATGCCTTACAAAGTCGTTTAATCCCTTTTTCTAAAAGATAATTTTCTAGAGTAAAAGAGATTCGGAGATAATCAAGGTAATCATTTGAATTTGGATTGGCAAAAAAAATTCCTGGAACCGTCAAAATACCATACTTAAACTTAGCAAATTTTGCTAGTTCTAACAAATTTTCTCCTTTTGACTGAGGAAAAAGATAAAAAGCTCCTTGAGGATCAATCACATTAAATAATGAAGATTCATTTAATAACTGAAAACATAGTTTTCCTCTTTCCTCATAGGTTGACCTAAAATAATCAATTGCTTCTTTTAACTCTGATTTCATTTTAAGGGCATGAACTAGAGTATATTGTGCAATCGAATTAGCACAAATATTCATTGTATGATGTACTATTTTGATGATGTTAATTAAAGATTCTGGTGCAGCTATGAAACCTATTCGATACCCTGTCATCGAAAGCATTTTGCTGAAGCTTTGAATGATGATTGTTCTTTCTGGAGAAAAATATGCTGGAGATTTACAGGGTTTAGGAAGGAAAGTTATTCGATTGTAGATTTCATCACTAAAAATAAGAAAATTGTACTTTTTTGATAACTTAGCAATACTTTCTAAAGTTTCTTCTGTATAAAGGGCTCCAGTTGGATTTCCAGGACTGACAAGTAGTATTGCTTTAACTTGATGATTCTCTAAAATGGCTTCTAAATCGTCTAGAGGTATTTCAAATTTATTCTGGAATTCAGTTCTTATAGGTAGAATATTGGCTCTTTTATAGCGGATTATATTAATATATGGAGGATAACAAGGAAATGGTACGATGATATTTTCATTATGTGATAATAAAGTAAAAATTGTAGCAAATAGAGCACTCTGTCCTCCACTTGTCACTAAAATCTGTTCAGGGGAGTACTTTAGGTTATCAAATTCTGCTAAATATCGACATAGCTCTGATCTAAGTTCTTCTTCTCCCATTATATTAGTATATCCAGTGAAGTTTTCTGAAATAGCCTTTTTTGACATGTCCTTTATAAATTCAGGTGTAGGAAGATCAGGTTGTCCTATATTTAGATGGATTAAATCTGATTTTGGGATTTTCGTGGGCCACAAATTTACTTGTCTTATACCTGATAGGGGTACGTTTAGTATTTCTGGATCAATTAGCTTAGAATAGTCCAAATAATTTATCCACCTCTGTTCCTAGAAAGTAAAATTGATTAGTATAAGAACATCTTTAAACTTTTAGTAGATGTTTCCAATTTTAAAAAGATAATAGAAAAGAGAAATAAAGGAATTAATCCCATAATACTTCATTTAACACCGAAGTGGCTATATTTACTCCCAATTTTCCTAGAAAAGAATAATTATCTTTTTTGCCTCGCCCAATATTAATAATTTTATCGTAATTTGCGATGAGGATACCTGTTTCAGGATCAATCTGTATAAGTTTTGATTCAGCTTCTTTTATTGACACCTGTTTTCGATGTATTAAAACGAATTTTGAATCCGAACCTATTAAAAGGAAATTACGTCTCCCAAAGATGAAATGTTTAATTTTTTCATCACCTTCTTTTTCAAAACTGATCTGAGTTTTTGGATCTGTAATTGTTTTGTTAATTTTTTTGATCATATCCTTTGCTTTAATCATAGAATCTTCATAGGATTTGTCTAAGCTGGAAATTTCTCGAAGTTCTGATCTTAACTGAGCGATTTTGAGACCTATAATTACTAGATTTGACCCCCTAAATTGAATTGTGTCTCCAACTGATCCATAAGTTTTTGTATGAATCAAAGTATCAACGATCACTTCAACTGATCCAACTACTACAATACCATCTAATTCTGATTCTGTTGTTAATTCAATGATGTTTGATTCGCTTGCAAGTAAAACTTTGTATGATGACGTATTAATAATCTCTGGCGATCCTAAGTATTCATAAAGACTATTTCCGAGGATGAAAGGCACTTTTGTTATTCCTCCTCATCATTAATTATTACTGGAACTTGGAGTCGTCTTTTTCCACGAATAAAGAGGAATTCAACTAATTTCAATGCCTCACGTCCAGCAAAAGTTAAAAGATAACGTTCACGAACTCCTTCTTGCCTTGCAAGACCTTGGTCAATTAAAATACTTATATGATGTTTGAAATTTCCCCCTTTTGTCCCAGTTCGATCTGCTAAATCAGATTGTCTTAGGGGTTCCTTTTCAAGTTCTTTAAGCATCCGTAATCGTGTTGAATCGGAGAGTGCAGTCATAATTGCAGAGCCTTTATCAAAAAATTCTTCAAATTCTTCCTCTTTAATACTTTCTTCTTTTCTTCTAATCTTTCTTCGTCTTCTGGAGGATGATTCATGAAACAGTGACCCAACAGATTTATCAATGGCGTCTCCAAGGGATTCACCAACTGATTCTAGTAAACTTCCGATATAATATTGTAATGATTCTCCAAAGCGATTTTCTGTCTCTTCCCAATCTCTTTGTTTAGTCCTTCTTGGAGTTCGTGGTGGCCTTGATTGTTTTGCTGAATCTTGGTCAATATCATATTTTATATCACGAATTTCCTCTTTCATTTTATTCATTTCACGTTGAATTTCTTTTTTCATCTTTTGGATGGCATCTTGTACCTCTTCAGATGATTTATCCGATTCTGGGGATTTTTCTTCACCATCAAAGTTATTATTGTCATTATTCAATTATCATACCTTCTGTAATCCTTATACAATTTCATGTAAGTTTGATTTTTTTGTATATTTTTTACATTTAAATAGACTTAGGTGATGGTAAAAATAAGCCTTTAGTAAATGACATTCTTCTTAGGATGAATGAAGATGTCTATTCTTTAGCTAGTTTTCTTCCTTTTATATAAAAGGAGAAAGAAGAATCAAATAAACTGTTCCTATTAATAAATGAATGAAACCTAATACAGCACCTAATTTCAAAAATTCTAGAAATGTGATTGGAGATCCTTCTCTGCTAGATAGATTAATTGCCAAAATATTTGCCGGACTACCAATTGGTAAGATATAACCTCCAAGATTTACTGCTATAACAAGTGCCCACCAATGGATAGGATAAACTACACCAGCAACCTGAAGATCAGCGAATATAGGAGCTAATGCTGCTGAAATTGGTATGTTATCAACAACAGCAGAAATAATTCCTATTCCAAAAGAAATAAACGGTATTGAAAAGAATAAATCTAATTCTAGAAAAGGAGTGAGAATTTCTCCAAGAAGTTCAAGGATTCCAAGGATCTCGATAGAACCTACAAGAATAAATAACCCCATTATGAAATAAATCGAAATCCATTCAACATCACGGAAAATTTCCTTTGGATGCATACCTGAAAAAAGTAATAATCCTGCTGCAATCAATAAAGCAATTTCTGCAGCTCTTAAATTAAATGTACTACCAAAAATAAAGCCTGTTACCAATAAAACTAGACCTACAATGGCAACATAAAATGTTCTCTTATCTTCAACCAGGATATTGGGATCGAGAAGGAATATTTCCTTTACCAGATACTCTGAAGGCGCAACAAATTTTGAACGTGCATAAAAATAATAAATCGGAATTGCAACTATAAAAAGAATGATACTCAATGGACCCATAACTACCACAAAATCTACAAATCCTTCGCCACTTTTATCTGCAAGTACAATATTCGGAATGCTCCCAACTAAAGATGAAATAGAGGCAAAGTTAGCTGTTATTGCTTCTATTGTCAATATTGGTCTGAAATCAAACTCTAAAATTTTATATATTTCTACTGTAAGTGGTGCAATAATTAACATGGTTGTAATAACGTCAAAAACAAAACTAATAATGAAAGTTAAGACTGAGAGAGATAAAAGTAAGGTTTCTGGACTTCCTTTAGTTAAACGTACAATAAGAATACTGACATATTGAAAAAGACCTGATCGATGCAGGGATTAAAGAGACTTACAGGGGATCGCCCTGGTCAAAAAATTGCAGAGAATGGGTTTACTTTGATATCCTGCTGGATGTTGAAAAGATACCCGAACTCATTCAAAAGGTCATCGATCATTTCGGTC
>Ga0209536_100002002_pt1 | contig 33320 bp, 31 predicted proteins | sample DeeMarSeWOR28_12_FD_187461 | JGI IMG/M metagenome (GOLD analysis project Ga0209536, IMG submission 187461) | Marine sediment microbial communities from White Oak River estuary, North Carolina - WOR-2-8_12 (SPAdes) (version 2) | ecosystem: Environmental > Aquatic > Marine > Intertidal zone >... | reverse complement strand
AACCGGATTGCGATATTAAGGAAAGAAAGAAATATTTCGAGAAAGGAATTAGCGGATAACGTGGGAGTGAACTTTCAGACAATAGGTTATCTGGAACGCGAGGAGTATAATCCAAGCCTGGACCTGGCTTTTAAAATCAGTGAGTTCTTTGACTTGCCGGTTGACTTCATTTTTTCAACCACTCCTCAAAAACCAATAAGCGAAGAATTAATCAATAAAAAATAAAAAAATTATGACAAGGATTCTATCGAAAAAAAAGAGAAGAGTGGCTGTTATGCTTAACTATATAAGTTATGTTATACTGATTTTCTTTTTTTCGAACCTTCTGGATAATTATCAATTTATAGAGATTGCAGGGCTGGGCATTTTGGCTATTTTGTTAGTTGGGACCTTTATTTACCTCTATGTAAATATAAACCTATGGAATCTGGGGAACGCTCCGGACAATGATCTTGGCGAAAGCCAGATAAAGGTCCGTAATGAGTCGTATCGATATTCCTACATCGTCATCGCTACGTTACTTTTACTCGGAGTAATTTGTATGGCCATCGCTTTCGATGCCGGATTATGGTTCCCATCAACCTATGAAGAAGGCAATGCAATCGTTTGGGGGGCCATATTACTGACAATGACGCTTCCATCCGCGATCATAGCATGGAACGAAAAAGAAATCTAATAAAACTCAACAGACAAAATATGGATCTTAGAATTTCAATCAACCGAAGAAGAATCGGTGTTACGATTAACATCATTGCTTTGTTTCTACTGGTACTTGTGTTCGAATTGATAAAATTTGAGGTGGGTATCAGTAAAGTACTTGGTATTTCCTTGATCGGATTTGTCTTAATAGTCCTTATTGCCAGTTTCATTTATGTCTTTGTTTATACCGGTGCATGGAATATGAGTCATCAGAAGACCGGGAAGCTTGATGAGAGGCAGATTCAGGTGGTATTGAATGCCATCCGTTATTCCTATTCCATTTTTATAATTTTTACTTTAATTATTATTTACGGATTTGCACTTTTAGAAAAGGGACCTGTCGATGTGGTGATCGCAGCCGCTTTGCTGTATATGGCCCATATTCTTCCGGCTTCCGTTCTTGCGTGGACTGAAAAAGAATTATAAGACCCAAATAAAAGAAGACTGGGATTTTTGCATTTCGGAATCCGGTATATTGACTATTTATAAACGTTGAGCGTGGGATTAATTGATATCTTCATTTATCAATTTCCCATATAATTGCATTATCTTGCCTAAAAAAAGATTGATACGGAAACTCGAAAAATTCCTGAACTCAGTATATGGGATCGAGGCATCCCTCATAAAACTTTCCGGATATGATGACCTGAATTTCCTTGTTAAGGTGGACCATAAGCCGGTTTATGTGTTGAAATTAAGTCAGGGGGTACCGATTGCCTTTTTTGAAGCACAACAAAAAATATTCCGGATCCTGGATAATCTGGATGACTATCTTTTCCCTCGAAATGTAGCGGATAAGGATGGAAATCCATTCCATAGATATGATGATTCTTATATTGCCAGATTGTTGAATTACATTCCGGGAAAATTTATAGCAGAAATACCGAAAAATAAATCCTTGTTAGATTCATTTGGCCGATTTCTTGCAAGAATGGATAAGGCCCTTTTCGATCATCATGATCCGCTGGTGGAGTCACGTTATAATCCCTGGGATATCCGGAACTTTCCGGAGATCAGGAACAAAATAACCCAGATTTCAGATCCCCATCTGAAAAAACTTATTCATTACTGCCTGGTACAATATGACCTTAAGGTTAAACCTGAACTACCGGATTTAAGGAGAAGTATCATTCATAACGATGCAAACGATTGGAACGTACTGGCGGATGGTGAAAAAATAATTGGGATCATTGATTTTGGAGACCTGGCTTACACATATACGATCAACGAACTGGCTATTGCCTGCACCTACATGGCCATGGATTCAAAGGATCCCGTATCCGCGATTCTTCCTTTGATCCAAGGATACCATCAGGTGCTGCCACTGATGGAAAAAGAGATTTCAATTCTGTATTACCTGATTGCCGCCCGGTTGGGGATCAGCCTTACCATGTCTTTTCTCACAAAGAAAAAAGATCCCGGAAACCAATATGTCGGGATCCATGAAGAGATGGCCTCTCATTTAATGGAACAATGGTTTGCCATCCATCCCCAGCGTGCGGAAGATTGTTTCAGACAGGCTTGTGAATGGGCTTCCACGGGGAAAAGGGAAACCGCCGGTTTTGCCGTTAAAAGAAAAAAATTTTTCAGTAAAGCGCTCTCTTTAAGCTATGAGCGTCCCATTGTAATGGACAAAGCTGCATTTCAATACATGTATGGGGATTATGATAAAACATTTGTGGATTGTGTTAACAACATCATGCATGTCGGACACGCACATCCGGAGGTAGTGGAGGCAGGTCAGCGCCAGATGGCTATTTTAAATACTAATACCAGGTACTATTATGATTCCCTTTCAAACTATGCGGAAAAGCTTCTGGATTATTTCCCTAAAAAACTGAACAAGGTTTTTTTCGTCAATTCGGGAAGCGCAGCCAGTGATCTGGCTGTCCGGCTGGCCCGGAATTATACCCAACGTAAAGACCTGATCGTAATGGAATATGGGTATCATGGAAATACAACGACAGGCATCGAAATCAGCCATTATAAATTCGGTGGGAAAGGAGGATCGGGTGCTGAAAAGCATATTCATGTCGCTCCTATTCCGGATACCTACAGGGGAAGGTATAAGGAAGATGATCCGGAGGTAGCTGAAAAATATGCCGGTGATATTGATCCATTTTTATCGCATAAGATCGCAGCATTTATTTGCGAACCAATCGTTGGTTGCGGCGGGCAGATCCTATTGCCGGACGGATACCTGAAACTAGTATATGAAAAAGTCCGTCGGGCCGGTGGAACATGCATAGTCGATGAAGTTCAAACCGGATTTGGACGGGTTGGATCTCATTTCTGGGCATTTGAAATGTACGATGTGTTGCCGGATATTGTAATCTTGGGGAAACCGATGGGAAACGGTCATCCTCTGGGTGCAGTAGTTTGTACGGAAGAAATTGCCACGGCTTTTGAAAATGGTATGGAGTTTTTCAGTTCATTTGGAGGGAATCCCGTGTCCTGTGAGATTGGAATTGCTGTATTAAAAGTTATTGAATCTGAAAGACTGCAGGCCCACGCTGGGGAAATTGGAAATTTCCTTTTGGAACAATTTAATTCTTTAAAAAAACGGCATTCGCTTATTGGCGATGTACGTGGTACGGGCCTTTTTTTTGGTATTGAATTGATTTCAGATCAGAATACTCTTACTCCGGCCACGTCTCAGGCTTATCATTTAATCAATGAAATGAAATCGCTTGGATTTCTGCTCAGTACCGACGGCCCTTATAATCAGGTGATTAAATTCAAACCCCCCATGTGTTTTTCAAAAAAAAACGCATTATCCATGATCCAGGCTTTTGATAATCTCCTGCCTTCCCTGTAGATTGATCCCGGTCACCTGCATGAAAAGCAATCCATTATATGTAATAATCAAAGATTTTTGTTAATATTGACCCTGACTTTATTTGGATTCATAATAGCATTGAATATGTCGACGCATTTTCATCTGGCTTTTCCGGTTAAGAATATAAAGGAAACTAAGGAATTTTACGTAGAAGTTCTGGGATGTACTGTTACCAAGGCTACAGATCACTGGTTGAACCTTAATTTTTTCGGGCATCAACTTTCCATTCATGAATATCCACACATGAAACTCGATCCCAAAACCATCATCGTTGAGGAAAAAGAAGTCCCTCTACATCATTTCGGTATGATACTTAAAAAGGAGGAATGGAATGAACTGGCAGATAAACTTGAAAAGTCCGGAATCCAATTCATCATATCTCCCCGGTTAAAGCATAAAAATCAGTTGTGCGAACAGGCAATCATGTTCCTGAAGGATCCGAGTGGTAACGGAATAGAATTCAAATGTTATACCGATCCCCGTCAAGTATTTGAAAGCTGAAACAATGGCCAATAAGTAGATCAGAGGCTCCGCGGAACTGCTATGAGTTGATCGGCAGCGCGGAGGATCGGTGGAATCGTGGAATTTAATGACCCTTCACTTATTCATTATTCCCGTGCGGACGGGCTATCGGTCAGAGCAGGGAATAGATGTATCGGGAAACGAAAAAACCTTTGTCAGGCAATCAGGGATAATTCAATTTTTGTAGAAAGAATATTAGTTCATTCTCAGGATCCCGTACTGATCGAAAGCCCGACAACAAAAAAAAATCCTTATACCAGTGTCTGATTTGCGAGACCGGTTGATGATATCCCTGATCATCCCTCCGATCATCGTCTGGGATACCGATGGAAATATAAGTAACTGGTTTACTTTCCATGGGTGGAAAAATCATTTTTTCGGCCAATTGATGCTGGTCGAATAAATAAAGTTTTAAACTATCATTATAATACCTGATCCGTACATTTTGTTTTAATCTATCCGAAACAATGGGTGATATTTTAAACTGATGAATTCCCTTCATTGCCAACGAATCATCAAACAGGATCAATAGTGCCTGTTGATAATAAAAATCCTCATTTTTATCCATGAAGGAGGAAGATGCTTTCTCTGCAATGAATGATTCCAGCAGTACCAGGTTATTATTCCTGTATTCACTCAAGTCTGTGATTTGCCACTGGAATTTTCCCGGGTTTATAGATGGTCCGGATGAAATTCCAGTCTTATTGTCACTCATAACGAGTTGACTAATCCTATCGTTATGCTGATACAACTTCACGAATGGATAAAATTGACTTTCCCGGCTTCCATCAAGATGAAGCGTGACCATAAAGATACCGGTGGCATACAATGATCTCCGTTCTCGATAAATCCCCGATATCAATCGCAGTTTCCGATTGATAATTATACTTTTAGCGTGAATGAAATCCACTCCATTGTCGGGCTCGATCCGAATATCTTCAACGGGTAAGCCTAATTCATCGAATGACTTTACATGAAGCGATTTTTGTCGGTTTTTACCTGAATATCCAATTAATACAGTAAAAAGTTCATTCTCCTCGTCAATATTCACATCGTGAATATCCAGGTTTTTTTCATAAAACCCCTGTAGGATTACCGGCCTTTTGTCGTCCGGATTATAAAAAACGATCGAAGGTTTTGATTTTTCCCTTCCGCCAATAATAATAGTGTTGTTGAACAGAGCAAAATAAGTGCTCACATCCGGGAAAAAGGTATCGATTTCAATAGTTTCATTCGTTTGATCGATGATATTAAACCGATAAATAAACAATCTCCTTTTTAAATTTTTTACTCCAGAAAATACGATATATACATATTTTTTTGCATAGGCATGTTGGACCACCTCGAACATAAACTCTACCTTGATCAATACATTCCCTATTAGTTCCAGATTCTGATCATAAAAATAGAATTCATAATGATTATAGTCGTCCGCATTATCCTCATTCTTTTGCCTGTAGATCACCACTCCTTCCTCTTCAGCCGGCAACACATAAAAAGGATATTCATTGTTTTTTATTGGTAATTCGATGGACGCCCTCTTATCTACCTGAGGGAAAACCAGACTGGGAAACAAAAATATCAGGGACCATATCAGATATCGGATACACATGCATGAAGATCAAGCTTAAAAATAACAAATTCCGATCATACCGCAAGTATTCCGGATCCTGTTATACAAGCTGGGATTACCTGAAAAAGGATTATTGCTTGAGTCATAAATCGTTCCATCGTTCCGTTCCCCTGGATAACCAGAGAGCTGTTCGGCTCAATATTTCCTGAAATTCCGGGACGGTAAACGAAGCAGTATCATGCCCGAGTACGGTTTGAAAGATCCTTGAATTTTTGCCACTAAACGAATTCAGCTCATATACCCAGGCCAAAGGTTCTTCTTTTCCCGAATCGATGGAAGTTGCAGAAAGCAATACATGTACCGGTTCTTGGCCTACCTGATTGTAGTATAACTCATCCGATACGTCAAATTTTTCAATCCCTTCGGTTAATTCATGGTCCTGATCCACAATTTTTACTTCAAACTGACCATATTTATCGTGAGCACTTCCGGACGTATGGTCCCAAACTCTTCGACAGTATTTTCGGTATTGTGGCCAGTCAGATTCTTCCGCTCCCGGAAGGGAATAATGGAACGCGCCATTGGAAAAATGAATAAACATCATACTGCCGCCGGAATTCACATATTCAATCAACGCTTCCTTCGATCCTTCCCAGAGAGCATGTGGATTCTCCCAATTGGCATAATTAAAAGCCAAAAAATCATAATCCCTCAAATCATACTGGTACAGATCATTTATATTCTCAGAAATATCGACATGAACCCTGCCGTTCAACTCAAGTGCTTTTTTAAGTGCGGGAGTTGTTTCCCGCCAGGCATGGGCCGGATGATCTTCGCCGGTAAGAATCAATGCTTTAAAATCCTTCCCGAAAAGTCTTTTAGTCACCTCCCGATCCGAAAAATATTCGGAAGAGATTCCACCAGCCGGCACTTCAATTCCAGCGGTCCATACGATGGAATTAAGCATTAGTTTCCTGTAGCTTTCCTTCTTCCAGTTTGCATAGAGGTGCCCCATCGTAGTCCCAAAGCCACGTCCTCCATCCTCGCGTTCGATTGCCCAGGCTACTACATTCCCCCATTCACGATCACTTCCCAATCCTTTTACTTCGATTAATGGAATTATTCCCGGATTAAACCGGATATCAAAGTAATATTCCTCATAAATCTGGAAAGGATCAACACCATTCAGTATGGGATGACTGGAATTGATCAAATCGATTTTATCATCTAAAAAACGTATATCCGAATACCATTCCCTTTCTCCGGATTCATTCTGCCAGTCAAAATATCCTCCCGTCCAGTCCAGTATTTCATCACCGTATTGATCCGGGGCAAAAGTGGAATAATGGAAGGTCATAAATCCACACCCCCTTTCAACTGCATCACGTATCAGCGCCATCCTTGCATCACTCATAAATGGGACACCCAACCCATTGGGGCCATCCCTTCCATCACTGATGGTAAGGATCAGATCCGCATCCAGCAAAGTAGCTTCATTCTCCGGCCAGCCATTATAGTGAATTTCTGTATTAACGGATGTTAATTCCGGCGCCTGATCCAGCATCACCTTGATCAACCGTGCATTCTTGATATACTCATGCATGGTAGCAGGATGGCTTTTTTCCCCTGCAAGAATAATTATCTTTTTGGATTCCCCGGACCGGCACGCCATAAAACATAAAAACAGGCAAAGGATCGCGTACTCTTTGAACATATAAGAAACTTTCATTGGTTTTTACTATTTTGTATATACAAGTGCGTTACCAAGTTCAACAAAAACCTCTTCTCTCGGATTTTTGATTTCCATTCTAAATGTATGTTTCCCGGGATCCAATTCATAAATATAAAATAATTCATGATTCCTTTTAATAAATGCAAGCGGCTGCGGACTCGATTTTACAAGTTCTCCGTCAATATAAAAATCTGTTTCCAGAACGAAATCATCCAGGGTTTCCTCAGCTGTCCGTAATGCGTATTTGTTTTCTTCCAACCTATTCCTTACCCTGCCCCTCAACACAAATCCTACGCCTTCGAAGTCTGTCATGAATTCCGGTTTATCTTTATAGGTCAACCGTCGGGAAATTTCGATATTGTTTGCCAGCCGGTATCCGGCGAAATTCTGTTCCATAGGGACAGCAACAACCTCCTGAGTTTTAATTTTTACCTCCTTTTCGTTAATTACTCCTCCATTCAAGGAAATGAGTTCGAGGGCATGTTTATAGCTTAGCTCATAGACATCATTCAGGGAAATCGCAGTATATCTGAAATCCAAATCCTCAATACTTGACAAACCCGCCGACCACTTTGGTGGAATGGCATCATAACCGATCATAACTCCGAGTATGCCTGCCGCAGTCGCAGGATTACAATCCGAATCCTGACCACAGCGGGTGGCTATATCCATGGTTCTTTCCAGATCGCCACTGCCGTATAAAAGCCCGATGATTACATAGGCCGAATTGATCTTCGCATCAATATTAAAATCTTCATCCACTCCATCGGGACAACCCATATCGTTCCCCCATTTTTCTTCCACCAGTTGCCAGGTTTTTTTCCAATCCAACGGATATTGCCGGTACCATGAAATTACATCTGTGATGCATTGCGCATAGGTGCTTTCCCTGGGAATGATACCCAGCGATTTAACCACGATATCTTCAATATTATCCATAATATAGGCATTGCTGTATAGGGCGGCCACATAAACGCCCCCATAATAGCCATCCCCTGAATTCATGATGTGTCCCACCCGGTCACATATATCGCTTGCCGTTACCGGCATCCCAGGGCTCATGATACCGGCGAAATCGGCCTCGATCTGAAAATCGATATCGTCGGCATGGGGATTATTCAGCCAGTGACCAGAGGCGGGAGGCTGTATCCCGTTCAATATATTATACCTTCCCTGCTGATTGGCATGCCATAACCAGTATTCGGCATTCGCATAAGCCTCCCCGAAGGACTCATCATCCGCATCAAGCCCTTCTTTTTCGAGCACATCCACAAAAGTAAGGTCCATGTAAATATCATCGTATAAACCGGGATTGCGAGTCATCCAGTGATACATCATGGTATCCGACCATTGAATCTCCACGCTATCCGGAATGATCTCTTTCCGGTACCGGAATTCAGTAGGGCCGCCAAAGGTAACCCCGATGGTTTGCAGAGCCCATCCCCCTTTTATCTTATCCATGAGTGCTTCCTTGGACAAAGGAAAATATCCATCTGTTTTATCCTCTCGCAAGTTTTGACAGGAAATAATTATCAACATCAGTACCAAAGATTTTAGATAAAGGATCCAGTAGATTTTCATGTTTTTATATTTTAATTGTTTGATCAAGTAAGTAAAGAAATATTTCTGATGCATGCCATGTATGTGGGGTTGCGATTTTTCTTTCAACATATTCAGGATGGATAAATCCCATTTCTTCATAATCGGCCTGGCTGGCATCCGTTTCCCAGGTCAAGGGATAGGTCCGATCACTGATCAATCCCTTCTTCCGATGATAAAAATGATCTCTTGCCCATCCAATATAGGGATATTTATCGCTTCGCCAGGCATTTCCTTCGATGTGTTCACTTTGATAATCCCACCAGAACAATGACGAATAATTATCCGGTTGATGAGGAATGGAGTACGGATCTTCCATATCCATTTTTGCCAATCCGAATTTTAACCATTTTGTCTGATATACGGGAACTTCCTGGAAATCCGATCTTCCAAGAATATATCGACCACCCGGGCCGGTTTTTTCCAATCTTCCGGCTTCTTGCTTTAGGACTTCAACCAGGGGATGGGATCGATCGGAAAACAGGGACAGCAGATACAGGGTTTGACCAAGGTTATCCGCCTCCCTTTCCGGCCTACCCTGTTTTTGTCCATTGTTGAAATCGTAGGGCTCTTGTAATGACAATACCCAATCCTTAATCAAATGTAAGTTGGCAGTCAGGGACAAACACATCGCCATCATGGCGGCATCCCTCCGCCAGGGTTTTGTATAGACAAAGTAGTTAGGCAAAGGCCTGGAATCCAAAATATTTATCAAAATTTCCTGGTGCAGTACTTTTAATATTTCATTGTACCTGACTCCCTTAAAATCCGGCAAATTTATCTCCGATGAAAGCTGATTAATTTTTTTCCTTTCCCCTTGACCGGTCACCCATATCCCTGTTTTGTCTTCCCGAATCAAGATCCGGTGATCCTCCTTTGTTTTCAGGAGCACGGAATATTCATTTGGAATGATCTTTTCCTCCTTCAGGTCCCAACTGAAGACCAATTTTCCCATAGGTGAAGTAAATAATTTTCCATCCTTGTATAAAAACTTTTCCCGGTTTCCCATCCCAAACAGGAAAAAATCCTGGTCCGGCAACTTGTAGACACCCCCGAATTCATCCCGGAAACTATCGAGTTGATTAAGATAAACCTTGAATGAATAATTTAATATTTCATCCGGAAAATCCTGATTCGAGACAGGCTGCGCTGAAATCTTAAAAGATGAGATCAAAAAAAAACCGAATAAAAAAATACGAATATTCATTTCAACTTCCGGGGGAAAAAATTCACCGATTAATTGGTACAGGGTATAAATTAAGTTTCGGGATCTCCAATTTTTGAATGCTTATACATCCACCATCCAGCCATCGGCAGAAAAAGTATTGAAAAGATCATAATCCCGGCCGTTAATAACACCTGATCACCCGGAATGCCTATGGCCTTAACCCCAAATGAAAGCAGCACAAAAAGAAGGGCGCTACTTCCCGTATACATCAGCAGGGATTTCTGTTTCAGTGCACCGGCAATTAATACAAGGGCCAGCAGAACAAAGCCAAAAATCCGCAGTAATCCGGCACCCTCCCATTGCATAACTGAGGCCAGATAACTTATTGAAAGTAGCATAAGAGAAAGTGTGCCAAAAATAAATAGAAGTTTTTTCATGTACTTTTCCTTAAATCATATTTTAATCTAACGCAAACCAATTTAAACAATATTTTTCGGATTATTCTCCATCAAATCAATCTTATTTAACAAATTTGCCAGTAAATTAACTTTTCAAAAAAATATGAAATCACAAAATACAATCATATTAACAATGGTGATACTGCTTGTTTTTGGAGCTTGCGGGAAGCAGAAAGACCAAACAGATGATAAGCCATTGATTTTACCAGACCGGGATTATGGTGGGATCATCCTGCCTGATAATTTTGGAGCACTGGTCGTAGCCGACACACTGGGCCGGGGCAGACATCTGGTAGTAAATGACCTGGGAGACATCTATCTGCACCTTTCGAAACTGACCGATAGCGGATTCGGGATCCTGGCCCTTCGTGATTCGAACGACGACGGCAGAGCGGATATTATTCAGGGATATTCGGAAGTAACCGGAACAGGAATCGAATTGCACAATGGATATCTTTATTTTTCGTCGAGGACCGAGGTGTACAGGGCAAAATTCCAGGATGGCCAGTTATTGCCGGAATTGGACATGGATACCCTTGTTCATTTGGTTGACGGCACCGGTCATATGGAAAAGCCTTTTACCTTCGATGGGAAAGGGAATATATATGTAAATATTGGCTCGTTTTCAAATGCATGCCAGGTTGAAAAAAGAACCGAAGGATCTCCCGGAATCGATCCCTGTACGGAGCTGGAAACACGTGCGGGGATCTGGAAGTTTTCAGATAGTGATTTACACCAGCAACAATCCCTGGATAAGCGATATGCCACCGGCATCAGGAATGCCGTAGCATTGGACTGGAATTTCACTATGGATAAATTATATGCCCTCCAGCACGGTCGGGACGATCTGCATCGTTTCTGGCCTGAATACTATACTGAAGAAGACAATCTTGAATTGCCTGCGGAAGAATTCATGGATATTGAGGAAGGAGATGATTTTGGCTGGCCCTATTGTTATTATGATCAATTTAAGAAACAGCGGCTTTTAAATCCGGAATATGGAGGCGATGGCAATAAGGTTGACCGATGTGAGGATACCAAGGATCCGCTGCTTGGCTTTCCGGGGCATTGGGGACCGAATGATCTCCTCTTTTACAAGGGTGATTTATTTCCTGAAAAGTATAAAAAGGGTGCTTTTGTTGCTTTTCATGGAAGCTGGAACAGGCTGGGACACGACCAGCAGGGATATAAGGTAGTATTTATCCCAATGGAAAATGGTATACCTTCCGGTGAATGGGAAGTATTCGCTGATGGTTTTATGGGCCCGGAGCCCATTGAAAGTTCTGGCGATGCCGTTTACCGTCCCTGTGGCCTGGCGGAAGGACCGGATGGCTCGTTGTATATAGCGGATTCTCAACACGGCAGGATCTGGCGTATTTTATATTATCCAAATGGGATCCCGGATTATGTAGAAGAGACAGCAGCAGTCGCACATGAAGCCCATGTCGTCAGAGGTATTGATGAGTCCCTTACCGAAGGGAAACAGGTATATGATATGTATTGTATGGCCTGTCATATGTCCAACGGGAAAGGCGCTCCAGGAATGAATCCTCCCCTGATTGATACGGAATATGTGTTGGAGGACAAGGAAAGGCTCATTAAGATCGTCTTGAACGGCCTGAGCGATCCGATTGAAATAAAAGGTGAAATATATCAGAATATTATGGCACCGCATGCTTTTTTAACCGATCAGCAGATAGCCGATGTACTAACCTTTGTCAGAAAAAGCTGGGGGAATGATGCGAGTGCAATCACGCCGCAAGAAGTGGCTGGTGTCAGGGCGAACAATACGCAATAGGTAAGGGGGATGATTTGATAATTTCTAAAGGATTCCGGCACATCGGGGTGATCAAAAGCCAACTTAAACGATGATGCCAAACCAACTTGTAGCAACGGATGACAGAAAACAGGGATACTTTCGAAAACCAGCGGGCCTTGCTGGGAAGGGACCGGAAAAAGTAACAAAAATGGAAACTAAGGGTTAACTTTACAGACTTTTTTAGCTTAAACAATTAACCTATGAAACGGCGTATTACAAACCAAATTAAAACCTTGATTATGTTGACAATGAGTACCTTTTTGATGACGAGCTTTACGGCAGACACAAAAATGGACGACCCAAAGACAAGTGACCGGGATAAAATTCCTGAAAACTATAAATGGAATTTAGCCGATTTATACGTTTCCCCTGAAGCATGGGAGAAAGAAAAGGAATCCTTCCCAGAAAAATTTGCCAGAATTGAAAAATTCAAAGGACAATTAGGTAATTCGGCGGAATCATTATACGAAGCATTGAACTTTCTGGAAGGGGTTGTTAAAGAGTTATATAAATTCAGTTCCTACGCAAGTATGTTATCGGATCAGGATACCAGAAATTCCGAACCTCTATCCATGGATCAGGAAGCCAGTCAGATATTTACAAAATTCAGTACGGCGGCAGCATATATTACACCGGAACTCCTGTCTATTCCGGAAAGTAAATTAGCGGATTTCATAAAACAGGAACCCGGGTTGTCAAAATTCGAACAATATATAGATAACATCTACCGGACAAAGGCACATACCCTTTCATCGGATGAAGAAAACATCATTGCCCAGGCAAGTCTTATGCAGGGAAATTCATATAATATTTATAGCATATTCAGTAATGCCGAAATACCCCGGGCGGAGGTGATCCTGGCAAATGGGGAAAAGGTAATCCTTGATGCAGCCGGATATGCTCGACACCGAGCCGGTACCAACCGGGAGGATCGGGTTAAGGTGTTTGAATCGTTTTTTGGAGAACTGGGTAAGTTTAAAATGACCCTTGGCACCCAGCTTTATGGCAAGATTAAGGAGAACATGTTTTCAAAGAATGTCAGGAAATATAATTCCTGCCTCGAAGCAGCACTGGATCAGAATAATATTCCAACCGAAGTCTATCACAAACTCATCGAGAATGCAAATAAAAACCTGCCCACACTTCATCGATATCTGAAATTGAGGAAAAGAATGCTCGGTGTAGATGAATTACATTATTATGATATGTATGCTCCGCTTGTGGGCAGTGTAGACCTTGAGTATAACTATGATGAGGCCACCGGCATCATGTTGGAATCCTTGTCTGTACTGGGTGATGAATATACGGTCACCTTGAAGGAGGCCTTCGATAACCGATGGATCGATGTGTATCCGAGCACCGGTAAACGATCGGGCGCCTATTCCAACGGAAGTGCGTACGACGAGCACCCGTATATCTTACTTAATTACAATGGCAAATACGATGACGTAAGCACACTGGCTCATGAACTCGGCCACACTATGCATAGTTATTTTTCCAATAAGAATCAGCCATTCATAAACGCCAATTATCCGATTTTCCTGGCGGAAGTAGCATCCACGGCCAATGAAGCATTGCTCATGGATTATATGCTAAAACAGATAGATGATCCTCAGATCAAACTTTCCATTCTTGGAAATTATCTTGAAAATGCCAGGGCAACGCTTTTCAGGCAGACCCAGTTCGCGGAATTTGAACTTAAAATCCATGAACTGGCAGAAAAAGGCGAAAGCCTGACCGGCGAAAAATTCAGTGAAATTTATCTGGAAATATTGAAAAAATATTACGGGCATGATAAAGGAGTGATGACCATCGATGATATTTATGCCATCGAATGGGCCTATATTCCTCACTTTTACTATAATTTTTATGTATTTCAATACAGCACCTCTTTTACAGCCTCTACCATGCTTGCTGAAAATATGTTGACAGGCGGCCAGGAGATGGTAGACAACTATATTGACTTTTTATCCAGTGGCAGTTCGGAATATGCCATCCCGACCCTGAAAAAAGTAGGAATCGATATGACAACTGACCAGCCCTTCGAGGTAACCATGGACAAGATGAATCAGGTGATGGATGAGATTGAAAAGGTACTGTCGCAAATGGATAAATAACCGTTGAGGAATTAGTAAAAAACTCCTGACAAGGATTCAGCAGAATGCAATAGCTCTGAATTATTTTCGGGATTGATTATTCATATTGCCCCGAGGAACTGCTGCAGAATAACTCGTACTTTAACTTGTTTGTGCTAAGGAACCTGGTAAACAAATTATACCGTTATTCAGGGCTGATTCTGGGATTGGTTAATTTCCTGATTTTTCATGGGGATGCGATGTCCCCAGAATCCATCCCCCTTGATTACTTCCAGATCACTCCATACCCGTACCTGACACGCCAAACGAAGTCCGCTCTTTTCTTTATGTGGAGGAAATCTAAGGCGCCATTTTTCCATAAAAGATTTGCGATTAAGAACTCCCTTGATCTTTACCGCACAGGTTCCGCAAGATCCCAATCCATGGCAATTGAGGAATTTCGACCATCCATTATAAGGCGTCGAATCGTGAGCTAGAAGTACCTTGCGAAGGTTTGCTCCAGGCTCGCATTGCATTTTTTGTCCTTTATAGTATACGACCGGCATGTACGATTTTTTACAATTAGTAACCAGAAAAATATTTAATTAGTTTGAAAGATACCAGAATTAAACGATAAATATATTTGGGAATGAAACTCCGGACCACTGCATGACCTTTTAATGGAATAGGTTCGTATTTTTATAGTTACCAATGGAGGAAATATTCGATACGCTTAAAAGATACCAGCGTCATTTCAAGAAATTAATTCAACTTGAACGACAGGAAGAAATTTCTTTTCATTTAAACGAGATCCATGCTATATCAGGATTTCAAAGAGAAAAAAAGGGGCGGGCGATACTTGGACTTTCCGGAAAAGATCATGGAAGGGGACTTGGAGGCATCTATCTGATTCGGTTAAGTAAGAACCATTCACTCCCGGATACCGGGATAGGGGTAGGCGATCTTGTTATTCTCAGCACAGGTCAGCCAACCGGCAGGGAAGCCCAGGGGGTAGTTGTTGAAAAAGGCGGATTTTTTATTACAGTTGCTTTCCAGAATCCTCCCCCTTCTTACGTGTACCGTAAAAAGTTACGTGCTGACCTCTTTGCCAATGACGTTACCTTTCAACGAATGTTGGAAGCCCTGTTTTCATTGACCGACGACCTGGAGATCACCGGGTTGTTATTAAATAAATCATCCCTTAAAAAGAGAACGGATACCCCGCAGCCGGAATTTTACCAGAAAAAATTGAATCCCCATCAGAAAAAAGCAGTTGAGGAATCGCTCCGAACTGAAAGCCTGTTTTTAATACACGGTCCTCCCGGTACAGGGAAAACGACCACGCTGGTGGAATCGATGCTGCAACATGTCCGAATGGGGAAAAAAGTGCTTGCCGTGGCCGATTCGAATACGGCTGTGGATAATATGGTTGAAAAACTGATCGAGCTAAAAGCAAACGTTATCCGGATCGGCAATCCAGCCAGGCTCAATCAATCCATCATCTCGGTATCCCTGGATCAGCTGCTCCAGGATAATCCGGATTATCAGGAAGCAGCTGTATTGCGGGAAATGACCGTCGATCTCCGTGAAGAACAAAAGAATTATATTCAACCCACGGCTAAAGCCAGGCGCGGATTAAGCGATAGCCAATTATTAACGTTATCCGGCCGGGGAGCCACCAGCAGAGGTATTGCCCTTTCCAAAATTCACCGGATGGCCGATTGGATACACCTGCAACGCCAGATCGGCCTATTGATGGAGGAGGCAAAAAAACTTGAAAAGAATGCATTAAAAAAGTTGCTTGATGAGGCTGATATTATTTGTGCAACCAATAGCTCGTCGGGTAGTGAAATACTCAGGAACCACGAATTTGAAGCCGTATTTATCGATGAGGCAACCCAATCCATGGAGCCCGCCTGTCTGATACCCATGATAAAGGGTAAAAAATGGATCCTTGCAGGCGATCATAACCAGCTTCCCCCTACCGTACTCAGCAAGGAGGCCGGTGAACTTCATATCACCCTGTTCGAAAGATGGATCAATAGAATACCAACCGATTTTACGGCGCTCCTGCGCATACAGTACAGGATGAACCAGAAAATAATGCATTTCCCCAACATGGAATTTTATTCGGGAAAGCTCACTGCCTCTCCCAGGGTCAAACACCATCATATCGGGCAACTCAGTGGCTTCCGGCTGCCGGACGAATTGCCTGTCCCTTTCTGTAAAATCCTCGACCCTTCCCTTCCGATTTGTATGGTTGATGTATCGAATGGGAAGGAGCGGCAGATACCCGGATCCTTTTCCTTCTACAACGAAGAAGAAGCGATCATAATAGGCCAAATCACGAATTATCTGATGTCCTGCCGGCTGTTTCCGGATGACCTGGGGATCATATCTCCCTATGATCAACAGGTGAATTTTCTAAAAACAAGAATGGCGGATATCCCCGTAGAGATTAAAACAGTTGATGGTTTTCAGGGCCGCGAAAAGGAGATCATCATCCTGTCCCTTGTGAGATCGAATGAATCGGGGAATATAGGTTTTTTATCCGACCACAGAAGATTGAATGTGGCCCTCACGCGGGCCAGAAGAAAATTGATTATTGTGGGACACCGACCGACGATGAATCAAAATAACGTCTACGATAAATTGCTGCAAACAATCGGGAAGATAGTTGAAATAAAATAAAAAAACTGGTCCGGAAGATAATCCTGACCAGTCAGAATTAATATTTGCGATTAAATCATCTTCTTTGTGATCGATAATCTCCGCCACCCCTTCTCGAATTGCCTTCTTTTGGACGGGCTTTTTTTACAACGATAGTATTCCCTTCAAATTCCGATTCATTTAAACTTTCTATTGCCTGCATGGCTTCCGAATCGTCAGGCATTTCCACAAATCCAAATCCCTTTGAATTACCGGTTTCCCGGTCGAAAATAACTTTGGCGGAGGTAACCTCACCATATTCCTGGAATAAATCAAGCAAAGACGTGTCATTCGTCCTTGGGTTTAACTTTGCAACAAAAATGTTCATCAGTGGTTTAAAATAATTAAGTAGTGAAAATATGAATTATTAATGCTATAAAATATTTACCAAATATCCAAACCGGATTAAATGGTGAGTATTTCTACCACCTGACAAAATTAAGCATAAAATATTGATAAATTAAAAATTTATTTTGCATGAAAAGGTACAATCTGCAACCTTCCTGCGGTTCATCCGCAGTTTTATTTCGATAATAGAACCGGATCCCGGTACCTGAACCGGTTAATATTTCAGCCTCTGAGTAAATGAAATTTACTAAATAGAGTACCTTTGTCTATATAAATAAGAAATATGGGATCGTCCGCTGAAAATAAAATTAAAAACCTGATTGTGGTCGGAGATCGTGTATTGATCAAACCGAAGCTGACATCGGACAAAACAGAAAGCGGTCTATTCCTTCCTCCGGGGGTAAAAGAAAAAGAAAAGGTTCAAAGTGGTTATATAATTAAAGCCGGTCCCGGTTACCCGATTCCATTGCCAACAGAAGAGGAAGAAATCTGGAAAGGTAAAAGTGAAGAAATCAAATACATCCCTCTCCAGGCGAAAGAAGGGGACCTTGCCATTTTCCTTCAGAATGGAGCGATTGAAATAAATTACCAGGATGAAAAATTATATATTGTTCCACAATCTTCCATCCTTCTGCTCGAAAGGGACGAAGGTTTGTTTGAGTGAAGAATAATTCCTCGATTTAAGGCATCCCTCGTTTCTGATTAAAAAGGTATATTCAGCAAGTCCAGGATAAATTAAACCATTATGCAGATTACGCTACGACCATGGAAGGAAGGAGATGAAAAGAACCTGGTAAAATATGCAAATAATAAAAATGTTGCCAGAAATTTAAGCGATCTTTTCCCACATCCGTATACATTGGGCGATGCAAAAACATGGATTGCGTTTAATAAAGATCTGCTGCCTGCCCTAAATTTGGCCATTTTGAGTAATGAAGAATTAATTGGAGGAATCGGAATATTACTGAAGGAAGATATACGCCGTAAAAATGCAGAAATAGGATACTGGATAGCGGAACCATTCTGGGGGAAAGGTATTGCGACCAAGGCAGTCCGTTTGATGGTCGATTATACCTTTCAGCATTACGATATCACACGAATATACGCTTCCACATTTGAGCAAAATCTTGCTTCCCAACGGGTGCTGGAAAAAGCAGGATTTAAACGCGAGGCTCGTCTTAGAAAAGCACTTTTTAAAAATGGCCGTTATGCGGATGAAATTGTTTTTTCTATTCTCAAGGAAAATTATGCGCGATAGATTTTATCTTCTAAATCATCAAAGTCTGACAGAAATCAATTAAAACGTATTTCCCGCACTGCGCCTCGGATCCTGTGATCCGGACTAAGGGATCCCCACTATCGGTTTCAATCCTCGATGAAGTAATTAATTATTCACGGATTGACCGCCTGCAGATCAAACTTTGGATCAACGAGTCCCAAAAAATAACCTGATTCGTTGAATGAGGGTTTTTTCATTTTTCTGATATTCGACAATTGTTCCTTTGGCCGGAACTCCTACAGCAGGTTGACATTCACGGATTTTTTTTGGGATAAGCTAAGGTCAGACCGGCATGCCAGATGTGCCTGAGGATTTTTCTGTTGATTTCATCCGTGGCTGCGGCAGGAGAAATTCCCCTCAAGGGAGTAATTAAATACCTGACTTTATACGTCACCCGAGTTCATCCGTATTATCAATCGGAACCTTTGGAATCCGGATTTTAATGAAACCTTTCCGGTTAACCGCCCCTGTGGCCCCGCCCACTAACACCCTCTTTGCCTTTTGGGGTGAAACGGAAAAATCAAGGATTAAATAAGTTTCACATCATGTGGCCAGGTTCTTATCCCAGTAATTTGAAATAACCACCATCGTCGTCATGATACTATTGGGAATTACCTTGATCGTATTTTGTTCTGTTTTAAAATGGGTAGCTCTCCAGCTTATCCTAAGGACTTCGCCAATGACCTTTTCAGTTGCCATACGCTGATGAATTTCAATCCAGTCAACGATTTTATAGGGCCTTTCGATATTAATTGCTAAACCGAAAAAAATATCCAGGATCCTATTTCTCAAAGCAAATCCGAGGATAACGGTTGTAACATCTGATGCGGCCCAGAAACCGGTGAGGGCTTGCTTAAAAACAAACCCGATTATCATCGTAACCGCTATTGCGAAAATTATAATAAGAACATGATCAATACGGGTCTGCAGGTAAAGAAAAAGGAAGAAAGAAAGGAAAGTATATATGGCCCTGGTACGCACTGATCCGATTGTATGGAATGAATTCTAATTATAGGATTCGATTATACCGTATTGACATTGGGAGCCAAACGATCGGCATAGTTACAAAAAATACCTATAATTATCAAATATCCAAATCCAGAAATCGAAATCACCTTGTTAACCATGAGTAGGATCAAATTTTTAACTCGGAAAGAAAATCTCTCGGGTTATTGCTGACGATCCTTCCCCTCAATTCAGGAAAAAATAACAAAGAAAAATTTTTATCGATTACTTTTGTTGCACACGACAGACAAAAAATCATGAAGGTAAGCGGATTTTCATTCATTCGAAATGCAATAAAATTTGATTATCCCGTGAAAGAAGCCATACAATCCGTACTGCCGCTTTGTGATGATTTTTATATGGCTGTGGGTAAATCCGAGGATAATACCTTGGCATTGATTCAAACAATCGACCCGAAAATCAGGATCATCGAGAGTGTGTGGGACGATTCACTCAACAAAGGAGGTGAGGTTCTTGCGAGGGAAACCGATAAAGCCTTTCAAGCCATCCCCGTTGAAAGTGACTGGTGTGTTTACATCCAGGCAGACGAGGTCATCCACGAAGAATACCTCGAACCAATCGGCGAATCAATGATAAAATGGAAGGATAATCCGGAAGTAGAAGGTCTTTTATTTAATTACCTTCATTTTTTCGGGAGTTATGATTATATCGCAACAGCCCCTAACTGGTATCGAAAAGAAATTCGGATCATTAAAAACAACAAGTCCATTTACTCCTACCGGGATGCGCAGGGCTTCCGAAAAGGGAAAAATAAAAAATTGAACGTAAAGCCGGTTGATGCAATTATTTATCATTACGGATGGGTAAAACATCCTGAAATCCAGATGAGAAAACACCAGGCTTTTCATAAATTGTATCATCAGGACGAAAGCCTCCACAAGAATTTGTATATGGCCAACGAATTTGATTACTCCAGTATCGATGTGCTGAAAAAATTTCATGGTACGCATCCCTCGGTCATGCGATCCCGCGTTAAATCACAAAACTGGAAATTCGACCACGATCTATCCTACAATAAAATGAGTTTTAAAAACCGGTTGAAAAGTCTGTGTGAAAAATATCTTGGCATTATTCCCGGAGAATACAGGAATTATAGGATTGTATGATCAGGTTTGTATATTCCAAAGGGCGTATAGGTTATTTTTTTTTGGTTATTTTCATGGAAATAATCGTAAATATCGTGCTCCCTTATTAAGGGGATATGAAATTGATGGTAAACAATAGCTTGTTTTGTTATTCCAAGTATTTTAATTCCATTTCTCCTCAACCGGGCTTCAAGATCGGTATCTTCCCCCACACCGGGTTTATAAAAACGTTCGTCAAATCCGTTCACCTCTATCAGATCTTTTTTGTGTATCGAAAAATTATGCCCCCGGATACCCCGATCCTTTTTACTAATCCAATTCCTGATCCATTTATTTCTAACATATATCCCTTGCTCCAGGGATTTTATTCCGGCCCGGAATGACTCTTTAAAAATATCAATAATCACATGTTTTCCAAGATAGCCCTGTTCGATTTTTTCCTCTGTTAACTGACCGGAAACCTTTTCAGTCAGATCCACTCTTCGGCCGGCCCTTACATATCCTTTTTTCCTTCCAAGAAAATGTTCTTTCATGAAATGTTGATGGGGAATACAGTCGCCGTCTAAAAAAACGAGGTAATCATTTTTGCTTTTAACTACGGCCTGATTTAAAATTTTTGTTTTTCTGAAACCTTGATCCTCATGCCAGACATATTGATAATTCATTTTATTCCGCGACAATGCCTCCCTGGCTTCGAGGACAATTTCTTGGGGCGACCCATCGTCGGATATGACCACTTCAAAATCCTTTAAGGATTGACGTCTCAGGGCTGCGATTATTAATTTCAGCCAATCGATATTCTTATAAAATGAAATAATGAGGCTTACCTGTGCATCCATTACCTGCAAATTTGACACAAATAAGATAACTCAACAAATCGTTGCCAAAGTCAGTAAAATTATCAATTAAATTCTATCCATGAATAAAATAAAACCCGGGTAAATACTCCCGGGTCATTCTGGTACCTGATAAGGTTATATATATTTGATTTATGTCGGATTTATTTAGAAATAAGTTCTACACTCCTGCGTATAAAATGAGTCAGTCCATTACCTGTAAGCATATTCTGTGCCAACAATCCCAGATCGTAAGCCTGTTTCGCCAATTTTATTTTTTTATCCTCTCTTTTGGCCTCGATGATCTTATTGATCATCGGATGGTTGCCATTGATGGATGCATTCAGTTGATCAGGCATATTGAACATACCCATCTGTCCACTTGTGGCGGACATATCCTTCATCCGACGCATAAACTCCGGGAGCGTAATGACCAGGGGCAATTCTTCCACAGACAACGATTCCACACTGAAGGTGACATTTTTATTGTCTATCGCCTTCTCAAACAACTCTTTTAATTCCTTTTTCTGTTCCTCGGACAATACACTTTCCTTTTTCACATCGGTATCCACAAGCTTGTCTACTGTTTCGGAATCAACACGTTTCCACGCGGTTTTTTCAATCTTCATTTCCAGATGATTGATAAAATGGCTGTCAAGCACGCCATTCATCACAAGGATATCATAGGATTGTTTTTTAGCGGATTCAATGTACCCATCCTGTTTGCCGGGATCATTGGTATAGATATGAACGATCCGTTTATCTTTATCCGTTTGATTGGCTTTTACATGTTCTTTGTATTCCTCAAGAGTAAAATATTTTCCTTCGGTATTTTTCAGCAACGTGAAATCCTTCGCTTTTTCGAAAAACTTTTCCTCTGTAATCATCCCGTATTTAACAAATACACCGAGATCATCCCATTTTTTTTCATAAATTTTCCGGTCCTTCTTGAAAAGTTCCCCCAGTTTATCTGCCACTTTTTTAGTGATATGGGCATTGATCTTTTTCACATTGCTGTCCGATTGCAGAAAACTTCTCGATACATTTAATGGAATGTCCGGGGAATCGATCACACCGTGTAAGAGCATCAGAAATTCCGGTACAATATCTTTTACCTCATCCGTGATAAATACCTGCCTTGAAAACAATTGTATTTTGTTCTTCTGAACCTCAAATTCATTTTTAATCCTCGGGAAATACAGTATCCCGGTGAGATTAAAGGGATAATCGACATTGAGATGTATCCAGAATAAGGGTTCATCCGAGAACGGATATAATTCCTTATAAAATTCCTGGTAATCCTCGTCTTTCAACTCGGCGGGCGACTTTGTCCATAAAGGCTGGGTATTGTTGATTACGTTCTCCTTCTTGTGCTTCTTCTCCTTCCCCTTATCATCTTTTTCCGTTACTTCCTTTTCACCGAAAACTACCGGGACCGGTAAAAATTTACAATACTTGTTCAGAATTTCCCGGATCCGGTGATCTTCAAGAAAGTCCTCGTTGTCCTTATTGATGTGCAGTATGACCTCCGTCCCTCTTTCTTTTTTTACTGCCGATGAAATCTCAAATTCCGTTGATCCATCGCATGTCCAGTGGGCCGGTTCAGCATCCTTCTGATAAGATCTGGTTATGATCTCAACCTTATCCGCCACCATAAAGGAAGAATAAAATCCAAGTCCAAAAAATCCAATGATCTGACTTGGATCCCCTTTTTCCTTGTATTTTTCTATAAATTCAGTGGCACCCGAAAAAGCAATCTGATTAATGTACTTTTTAATTTCCTCGGCAGTCATTCCGATCCCCTTATCACTTACAGAAATGGTCTTCAGCTTTTTATTTACCTTAATCTCTACCTTCAGATCACCCAGTTCCCCCTGATATTCCCCAAGTGATACGAGATGTTGAATTTTTTGAGTGGCATCAATCCCGTTCGATACAAGTTCACGAAGAAATATCTCATGATCGGAATAAAGAAATTTCTTGATGATCGGGAATATGTTTTCAGTGTGAATTGAAATACTACCTTTCTCGTGCATAATTTTATTCTTTTACAATCTGTTTTTACAAAAGTCATTCCAATACAGATTCCCTGACAACATGACAGTTTGATAACTTTTCGAGATTTCAGTCATTGACATATGTTCACGAAAAGGGTGATTTCCTTGATTGAAATTATACGACGATCTGGTTTTTGGTGAATGGCCGGGATGAAAGAAATTGCAGATTTATTATGGATCCATTAGTTAGAAAGATTAATTATATTTGGCCTTACGAGGATGATTACCATACCAATTCCTCTCTTTCTCTTTTAATTTCGTATGAAAAAATTCCTTAACGTACTAACCTGGGTTTTAATTATCCTCTCAATATTTGCCTTTTATATCAGCCTGCGATCCGATGAGTATTCGATGGAGTATGCTGTGGGTGCCATGGTGCTTTGGGTTCTTGCCCTGGGTGCCAATTATTTGATCAAAAAATACAGAAAATAAAAACACTCTGTTCAGTTTTCCTCCAATTGAGGTATAGGGGGAGGGGTTTTCGGTTTGGGATCCGGTTCTTCGGTATCATTCAAACACCCGTTAATAGTTACCAGGAACAACACAAGCAGGCTTAATCTTAAAATTCTCTTCATGGCAAATCATTTCATCGGTAAATATACGACATTTTAAATATTTTTATAAATCGATGATTTTTCTACTTAATTTTAATATATTGTCAAGGAAGGTATTTTTTAAGATTTTTTTAACTTTTCAATGGCCCGACATTATCCGCATACCAAACGAATATTAGTGGCTGTAGATTGCATCCTATTCGGCTTTGATCAAAATGATTTAAAATTGCTGGTTACTAAAAGATCCTTTTCGCCGGAAAAAGGCAAATGGTCGCTTATCGGGGGTTTTGTAGAAGAGGATGAAAGTCTTGATGATGCCGCAAAAAGGATACTTTTTAAACTTACAGGCCTGAGAAATATTTTTATGGAAGAAGTAAAGGTATTCTCTGAGGTGGCCCGGGATTCTATGGAAAGAACGATCTCCGTGGCCTATTATGCATTGATTAAGATAAATGAAAACCTGAAACTTTCAGCAGAATATGGTGCGCAGTGGTTCTCCATGAATGATCTTCCCGATTTGATCTTCGATCACCGCAACATGGTGGAAGCTGCTCACACGAAATTGAAATGGATGGCCAAACATCAGCCCATTGGCTTCGAACTTTTACCTAAAAAATTGACCATCCCCCAGTTGAGACGGCTCTATGAGGCAATCTATAAAAAGGAATTGGATAAACGCAATTTCAGCCGGAAAATTCTGGCTATGAACATGCTGGAAAAACTCAATGAAAAAGATAAATCTTCCTCCAAAAAGGGGGCTTATCTATACCGATTCGATAAAAACAGATACAGGGAATTACTAAAGAAAGGATTTATTTTCGAGGTGTGATCTTTTAAAAGGTCATAATTTTGAATTTTGTTTGAAATCGAAAACATCCTGATTATCTTTATTAAGATGTCGCACTGACATTTATTTTTTAACGCATCATCATGAGAAAATCTGAATATTTCGTACTGGGAATTGATTTCGGAACGGATTCAGTAAGGAACCTTGTTGTGGATGCTTTTGACGGGGAAGAACTGGCAAGTGATGTATTTTATTTTCCGAGATGGGCCGAAGGGAGATATTGTAATGCCTCCGGAAACCAGTTCAGACAACATCCGCTGGATTATATAGAAGGATTGGAATCGACCGTTCGAAATGCAGTGGGGAAAAGCGGTGTGGATATCCGAAAAATCAGGGGCATTGGAATCGATACTACCGGGTCAACGCCCGTCGCGGTCGACCGCAGCGGAGTCCCGCTATCTTTAAAGGAAACATTCCAGGACGATCCCAATGCCATGTTCATCCTGTGGAAAGATCACACAGCGGTTAAGGAGGCGGAAGAAATCAATCAAAAAGCAAGGTCATGGGGAGGAGTGGATTTTACAAAATATGAGGGAGGAGTGTATTCATCCGAATGGTTCTGGGCGAAAATCATGCATATTATCCGGGCCGATGAAAACATCTATCGCCATGCTTATTCCTGGGTGGAGCATTGTGACTGGATGCCGGCCCTCCTGACAGGAAACACCGATCCGGTTACCCTGAAACGGAGCCGGTGTGCCGCGGGTCACAAAGCTATGTGGCATGAAGACTGGCAGGGTCTGCCTGATGCCGGATTTCTGGAAATCCTTGATCCGAAATTAAAAGGGATAAAGGACCGGTTGTATCAGGAGACGTTTACTTCAGACATCCCGGCCGGCCGTTTATCAGCGGAGTGGGCAGGACGTCTTGGTTTACATGAGGATATTCGGGTAACGGTTGGGACTTTCGATGCGCATAGTGGCGCCTTGGGGGGAGAAGTTGAGGAGTACACCCTGAGTAAAGTGATGGGCACCTCTACCTGCGATATGCTGGTTGCGCCCATGGAAAAATTCGGAGACCGCCTGGTAAGTGGGATATGCGGTCAGGTGGACGGATCGATCATACCGGGGATGATGGGACTGGAAGCCGGACAATCTGCCTTCGGCGATATTTATGCCTGGTTTAAAAATCTTCTGATGTGGCCATTGGAACATGGGGTAAGTAAACCGGACGCGGCACCGGTTGAAGCCGTAAAAGAGGAGATCGACAAATATCTGATTGAGCGATTATCGAATGCAGCTTCCAAAATCCCCATCTCCGAATCAGGAGTCGTAGCCCTTGACTGGATGAATGGTAGAAGAACTCCGTTCGCCAACCAGGCCCTGGAAGGAGTGATCTCAGGGATAAATCTTGGTAGTGATGCCCCGAGGATCTTTAAGGCACTGGTAGAAGCCACTTGTTTCGGATCAAAAAAAATTATTGACAGATTCAGGGAGGAGGGTATTGAAATAAACAATGTGATGGCGCTGGGGGGTGTTGCTAAAAAATCACCGTTTGTAATGCAGGTGATGGCGAATGTATTGAATATGCCGATCAAGGTAGCACGTTCAGAACAGGCTCCCGCACTGGGATCCGCCATGCTCGGAGCTACCGCAGCCGGATTGTATCCAACGGTTGAAAAGGCACAAAGGGCAATGGGGAGTGGATTCGATAAGGAATATTTCCCTGAACCGGAGAATGCAGCCTTCTACCAGCAGTTGTATGAAAAATACAAACGATTAGGTGAGCTCATTGAAAAAGAAAGTGATGATGAAAAAGGATTTTAAAAGTCTCAAAGAAACCTGCTTCCGAAGCAATAGAATGCTTCCGGAGTCCGGACTGGTGCTTCATACTTTCGGAAATGCAAGTGTGGTGGATCGGGAGAGGAATGTATTTGCTATCAAACCCAGTGGCATAGCTTACGAAAAATTGAAACCGGAAGATATTGTGATCGTGAATTTTGAAAGTGAGGTAGTTGAGGGTAACTTAAATCCCTCTTCCGATACCCGGACGCATGCCTGCCTCTACAAAGCCTGGAAAGAGATCGATGGCATAGTCCACACCCACTCCACCTATGCGGTAGCCTGGGCCCAGGCACAAAAGGATATTCCTGTTTTAGGCACAACCCATGCCGATCATATGGCCATAGACATCCCCTGTACAGGTATCATGAGCGATGAAATGATCGGAGGAGATTACGAACACGAAACAGGGATTCAAATCGTAGAATGTTTAAGGAAAAAACGTCTCGCCTACCAGGAAATTGAAATGATTCTGGTTGCCGGACATGGACCATTTACCTGGGGTACTACTGCCGATAAGGCCGTGTATAATAGCATCATGCTGGAAGAACTGGCTCGTATGGCCTATTTGACGTTGCAGATTAATCCGGAAGTCCCCCGGTTAAAGGAATCCCTGATTCGAAAACATTATCATCGAAAACATGGAGAAAAAGCTTATTACGGACAGAAATAAAAAACAAAAATTATCGTCATGAACATTCCCAGAATAGGATTTCTTGGTATCATGCAGGAATTATACGACAACACGTTGCCGGAAATCACCAAGGTCCAGGAAAATTATGCCCGTCAGGTCATCCGACAATTCGACGGGATCATCCATTTTGATTTCCCGCATGCGGCACGGAATCGAAACGATATCGAAGAACTGATTAAAAAATTCAACCAGGAAGGCCTGGATGGCATTATGATAACCATGCTCACCTACGGCCCGGGGATGAGAACAGTCAGGGGCTGGCAGATGAATCGTTTGCCCTTGCTGCTGGCCAATATACAACCTGAACCCGAGGTCACGACCCGCTGGACCATGGACGACCTTACCTATAATCAGGGTATTCACGGAGCGCAGGATACGGCCAACACCATTATTAGAACCGTAGGGAACCGGTTTGCAGTCATATCCGAAGACTGGAAGTCGGAAGCTTTCAAATCCTTTGTGAATGATTGGGCGCGATCTGCACAGGCTTTCACTGCCTTACAAAATATGAAAGTAGCTGTATTCGGAAAAATGCATGGGATGGGAGACACTCTTTCCGATGAGGCTGCTTTTACCCGGGTGATCGGCCCGGAGGTTAACCGGGAATATATTGGTCAGGTATACAGAAATATGGAAGAAGTCGAAAAAACGGAAATTGAAAAACAGATCAGTAACGACCGGAAAAATTTTGTGATTGATGCGGACATGCCAGCCGAGGCACATGCCTATGCGGTAAAAATGCAGCTTGGATTTAAGAAGTTGCTCCAGGATGGACATTACGATGCTTTTTCAGCTCATTTTGATGTTTTTAAGGGCGATGGCAGGTTCAGGCAGATACCCATACTCGCCGCCTCAAACTTGATGGCGGAAGGATATGGATACGCTGCTGAGGGCGATTCAAACTCCGCCAGTATGGTAGCAGCTGGTCACTACCTCGCTCCAAATGCCCATTTTACGGAAATGTATGCAATGGACTTTAAGCGGGATTCCATGCTGATGAGCCACATGGGTGAGGGAAACTGGAAAATAGCAAGAAAGGACAGGCCCATCCGGTTAGCCAACCGGTTTCTTGGCATTGGCGATCTTGACAATCCACCGACACCCGTATTTTCTGCTGAGCCGGGCCCTGCCACGATGGTTTCGCTGGTACATCTTGAAGGGGAATATTTCAGGATAGTATGCAGCTTTGGGGAGATATTGGATACGGAAGAATTCCCCCGGATCGAAATGCCGTATTTTCATTACAGGCCCTCTACCGGAGTGCGTCAATGTAATGATAACTGGTTGCTGGCGGGGGGTACCCATCATCAGACATTGCATCTGGGAGATCAGCGAAGAAAATGGAGCATGCTCGCAGATATCCTGGGTATTGAATTTGTGGAAGTTTAGTAATTTTTATAAATCCGAACGATTCGTATTTATTATTTTTATATTTTATTCTCCGAAAAACAAAATCTTTTTCAACAGTTGGAAGAGAATTGAAATAATATCCGTTAAAAGATGGTTACTTCTGAAGATTCCCGATCCGTACTTTTAAAGTATTTAAAGAGTTTCTCCATTATTTTTTGCTTAATACAATCCACATGTATTTCAGGAGCTGGATTTATAAAATCCGGCAATCAAAGGCCGAATTTTATTTTTATTCTAACGGATGATCAACGTTGGGATGCAATGGGTGTTGCGGGAAATAAAATCCTCCAAACACCCCATATGGATCGATTAGCAAGGGATGGAGTCTTTTTTACCAATGCGTTTGTTACCACCCCTATCTGCGCGGCGAGCCGGGCCAGCATAGCGACCGGACTCTATGAAACCACCCATCAATTTACTTTTGGCACCCACCCATTGAAAAAAAAATACATCGATAACAGCTATTTCAAAATTTTGAAAGAAAACGGGTATTACACGGGATTTCTGGGCAAGTTCGGAATGATATTCGAAAATGACTCCGAAAAGCAGTTATTTGACGTTTATGATGCATATATGGCCGATTTTTATTACCGGCTTACAGGAAGTGCATGGAATCATCACACCTATCTTACCTATCTTACCGGAGCGAAGGCCCTTGATTTTCTGAAAAAGGCTCCCAGAGATAAACCCTTCTGCCTGAACATCTCGTTTAACGCCCCTCATGCAGAAGACCGGTCGCCCGACCAGTATATATATCCTGAAAGTTTATCTCATCTTTACGAAGAAATCCTCATTCCCTCCCCTGCACTGTCCGAGGAAAAATATTTCAATCAGCAACCTCCGTTCGTCAGGGAAGGATTAAACCGGATACGATGGTACTGGAGGTTTGATGATCCTGAAAAATACCAGCGTATGGTAAAGGGATATTACCGGATGATTTCCGCTGTAGATGAAGTGTTGGGACAAATAAGAAGCACGCTGGACTCCCTGGAACTGGCAGATAATACGATCCTCTTATTTACGAGTGATAACGGGTATTTTATTGGCGAACGAGGCCTGGCGGGAAAGTGGCTCATGTATGATAATTCGATCCGTGTCCCTTTCATCTATTTCGATCCGGGACGGCCCTTATCCGGGGAAATCATTCGGGAAATGATACTAAATATCGATATTGCGCCAACCATTCTGGATTTGGCTGGCATCTCAGCTCCTTCCACCTACCAGGGTAAAAGTATCGTTCCTTTGTTGCAGGGAAAGAACACCGATTGGCGTGATGCTTTTTTTATGGAACATCTGTACAACATTGAATTCATACCGAAGAGCGAAGGAATACGAACGGAGGAGTGGAAATATTTTCGATATATAGATCATCCGGAGCATGAAGAATTGTATCACCTTCAGAACGATCCGGAAGAAATATATAACCTGATCGGGATGGATAATCACATAGAAACAATTGACCTGTTGCGAAAAAAATGTGCAGAATATAAACTGTCTTATGAAAATGCCAAATGATCTGCTGTGAACTTTTACGATCAGGAAATCCTCTTAATTTGTAAAAACGGAACCCACTTGTGGTTCGTCCTGAATTACCTGGGGAAACAGGGTTTCAGGGTGGATGGGGCTGAAGATTACATCAGCGCATTAAAAAAGATAAATCAACGGAACCATGATCTCGTCATTTTCTATGATGAAATGGAGGAGAGAGAAATCGATTACATAAAAGATATATGTTCTGAAATGGCCCCGCACGTTCGTTTTTTACACTTCAACGGTCCTATACAACATCTGCCTGACCGGATCAGCCGGATTGAAACGGAGGGTAATTGACCATCCCAGCCGAATTATTTTTTACTCTTACTCTTCTCTTTATTCTTTACGCCCGCTCCTTTGTTCTTTTTTTTGTGTGGTCTGGTTACTCCGTAACTTCCTTTTACTATTTTTCCTCTTTTGGTTTTTCGATCACCTTTTCCCATAATTACAATTTTGAAAAGACAAAAATGAATATTATTCCCAGAATTTAAAAATCTGGAGTCCTATAAATTAACCCGAAAAATTCATGAATTTTTCCTACCTGCCGGTAGGCGGGCGCCCCCTCGCCTTTGTGTAGCCCCGATTAATCGGGGCGGAGCAAGGAGGGGGCCGATAAAGCACCCCGATAAATAGGATCGGGGCACTTATTGTTCCCGATCCTTATCGGGACTTTGCGTAACTATCTGATAATAAATAATTTAAATAGCCATAACGGTTTTTTATGAAAATAATTTATGCATTATCGGGATTAAGATTTTGTACGATTGATTTGAGCCAGAGGCTGGAAAAACAGGTTTCCATCTTTTCGTTATATCAATATCAGCCGGCTAACTTAAACGAAACTTCGATATATATATAAATACACATGCACCCATCCATCTCACCGTATTCAAGTCTTTCAGATATCATCCAATTACCCGGATTAGCGTTTATTTTATTCCTGGAATCCGTTAATCCAATTCATTTTTTTGAAAGGAAGTAGTCTATCCGTTTACCTTCCTGTCAATCATGGTATTAACCCAAAGTAGAAAGAAATAATTTTTCTTAAAATAACCTTGTTTTTTAAGATCAAATTTCAACCTTTGAATAGCGATTTCGTTAGTACTTTTGTTTTAATAATTTAACTGTTTTCAACCATGAAAGAAGAAACATTTGACGATTCTTACTATGATGAGGAGTTCAATGATGATTGGGATCCTACAGGAGGTGAAGAGGATGATTTCATTTTAGATCCGGAAGATATTAATAACAACATAGATTGGATGGAAAACATAGAAGATCCTGATCTGTTGGAGAATTTTAATCTTGACGACATGGAGGATCTGGAAGATGACGATGAATTTAATCTTGATCAGTAGTCTTAATCTTTTATAAATCAGAATCTTAATTTCTTTTCCTTTCCATTTATTTTAGATTGCTCTCGGATTTGCCATTGACCAATTCAACCTTAATTATTCTTAAGGTTGTACTGTAAATTTCAGCCTTGAACCGGACGACAAACAGGTTCAGGATAGGGAACATCCAGCCTTCAGATGAATTTATGATCCCTTTCTCCGGTTGTAATCAGTAATGATTCAACCGGGAACGGTTTGAATTGCTCTCATAAGTGATTAATTTTGCAGTGGCAAATCGATACGACCAGCTCCTGTCGAACCCCCCCAGGTCCGGAAGGAAGCAAGGGTAGACGGTTGTAGCGGTGCGATATTCGGTTTGCCATTTTTTATTTATCCTTTCTTTTCTCAATTTTACATCAGGAATTTATTTATCCGATAAGAAATTTTATATTGATACTACCAATCTTCAGGAAATATGTCAGGGAAATCAGTTCGAGGTGCCGGGTGGAATGGCCATCGATCCATAATTAATGGCAATAGGAGGAATAAAACGACAGGCCAATATGACAATTTTTGACCGAACCCTATGTATCCTTGTCGAAGACGGCGTAGGCTCTGAATTAATCGCATCCGGAAATCAAGAAACGGTCTGGAATAATTTATGAGTAATTACAGAATTAGGAACGAATAATAACCAAACGGCTATTCATTTGTTTTACATAAAAACCGACAGTATGTACATCATTAAAGTGAAAGGCAAAAAAAAGATTCCGGATTATATTCAGATCCGGGATGATGATTTTGTGCTTATAGGTTATTTCAGTTATAGACCGGGAAGACCTTTCAGCCGGCTTGAAAAATTCGGTCTGGAAGGCAGGGAGGAAGAGTTTGAAAGGTATGTAGAAAAATTGGCTTTTGGGAAACTTCAGAAATTGGAATTATGAGTTTCACGACCGATCCCATCATTCGCATACAGGATGCCTCCATTTTCCAGGATAACCAGACCATTCTTTCCGAGGTAAATTTTGAAGTTGAAAAAGGTGAACTTGTTTTTATAGTGGGCAGGACAGGGTCGGGTAAGTCCTCTCTGTTAAAAACGTTGTATGCAGATTTACCGCTCCGACTGGGAGAAGCGGAAGTAGTAGGGTTTAAATTACGCAATATAAAAAGAAGTGAAGTTCCGTTCTTACGGAGAAAATTAGGGATCATCTTTCAGGATTTTCAATTATTTAATGATCGGACTGTTGATGAAAACCTTTACTTTGTCATGAGAGCAACCGGGTGGAAGGATAGATCTAAAATGAAAGCAAGGATGGCTGATGTCCTCATGCGGGTGGGATTGG
>Ga0209536_100002001_pt1 | contig 33330 bp, 33 predicted proteins | sample DeeMarSeWOR28_12_FD_187461 | JGI IMG/M metagenome (GOLD analysis project Ga0209536, IMG submission 187461) | Marine sediment microbial communities from White Oak River estuary, North Carolina - WOR-2-8_12 (SPAdes) (version 2) | ecosystem: Environmental > Aquatic > Marine > Intertidal zone >... | reverse complement strand
ATAGATGAACTTTTCATTTTCGAAGATGAAAAAACACCTGTGACTGAAGCTAAATGGATTTAGCAATAAAATATCAAGAAACATCAGAAACCTTGAATCTGGAACCTCAAACAGCAGCGAAAATTAACATTAGATTTTTATACAAAATTTAATGTTCCGTCACTCAGACCCACAACAGCGGATACATAAATCTAAAATGTAGTAAACCTTCATCCACTTCGAGAAAAAATAAAAAAGGAGATTTTTTTGTGAGGTTTACAAGCCAAAGCCCAGCGCAAGTATACCAATGCCAATAATCGCCAGAATTGCTACTATCACAATGTAGATTATTACTGCAATTATGGCAATTGCTAAAGCCATCAACCAGCCGCAATCAAAGAAATGCTTAATCAGCGCAAGCCAAACTATGAACATTATAACAGCTGCAATTAAACCGCCAATCAAGGCTCCAACTACTGCCCCGATTATTGTTCCCAAAGCAACTATCCAGACTGCATCTAGAAATTTCGCTTTTTCTTTACCAACAAGAGCCCTTCCAGCCAGCCAAAGCACCGGAGCTGTGACAATAATGCCGACAACTATTTGGATTAGCAATGCAATAAGGTCTAGTTCGCCTATCATTTTGCTCTCTCCACTTTTATTCTGTTTCAATTTATTTTTAAAATTATCCATTTCTAACACATCCAATAATCTTTGCGGTTCGACACCTTGCACAAAGGCTCTCAATTCGTATGCAAAGTCCAAACGAAAATACTCTTTGAATTCTCTCCTCCAAACATTAGGAAATGCCGGCGCACTGCGCTGTAAGAAGGTTAAGTGTTTCTTCTGCAAATTTATGTATCCTGAAATGCGCGTAAACAACGATTGCCGCTTCTGCGGCTAGGCTGATTACCAAGAAAACAGCGAGTATGCGTGTTAAACCGGCGAACATTTGAGCCGTCTTGAAATCTATGAAGCCATCAACTGTAGCAATCCCGCTCCAGTAGCTCTGTTGTTGCGTGGTCACAAGCGTATCCAAGTCAATGGAAATCCACAGGCAAAGAGACGCGACAAAGACGGCGAGCGCGCAGCCGATTACGGTTAGGATTTTCCAATCCGAAGCCAGAGAGGAAGAACAGGTTATTCGCGTTCCAGAATCCATAGGAGCAAGGCGATAATCCACCACTTTCTTAGCAGTTACTGGAGATATACCCCAAAGTGAACCCTGACTGGCCGAAACAAGCACAGGCGCTTCCTCAGCAACTATTTTGCAGTTCTTCTCAAGCAAAAGCGCCTTCAACTCTGCATATGCTTTCTCAACTTCCAAGCTGACAATTCGCTCAACCAAAGAGACAATCGCCTCGCATTCGTGCATCAACAGATTATTTTGGTTTTTCATCAGGCTTGAAAAGCTTCTTCTCATATTGCCGTCTAGGTTTAAGACCCCTAATATTACGCTGTCCCTCAGCTCGTTGTCGCTCCAAGTTCTTAATCCGCGCGTAAAGCTGAGACACCTTAGTCTTAGACGGTGGCTTACGCTTTGACACCCGAACTGGAACAGGCTTGAAAGGCTTATCGATTTTGCTGTTAGCTCGACTACCCCTCTTAAAAGGCACCTTGCGAACTTTTTTTAAGATCACGTAGCCTTCTTTCAGGTTCACATCCTGCACCTCCCAGCCGGCGTCCAACCACCCTCGGGCATGAGCGCTTGAGGCTGAGTTACTCCACCAGGCTTTCTCCCTATACGCGCTCATAGGAAGATTGCTGCCGATTAGTCCGTCTATTCGAGCAAAAGAAAGCTTAACAACACTGGTGAAAGCGCTCCTGAACTTCAAGTGACCCGTAAGACCGCTGTACTTCGACCGTGACCGCGGCGAAACCACACGCCTTGCACAGTGCAGACATAACATTGCGGTTGGGTCGCCAGTGGCAACATCAGGCACCATGCAATCCCGACAGAATAATTGCTTGCACCTCTCACACTTTCGCATGTAAGCAACCCGAAGCACTCGTCCACAGATGCCGCATTCATCCTTAACCAATACAACCACACAAGAAGCGCAGAAACGCCTTTTACATCCTCTATGCAGAACTCGCGATATTAACTTTCACCCATTTGCTTTCAAAAACCAATATAGAAAGGTGAAATGGAACGTTTTCCATCATGTCCGAAGGCCGAGACCGACATCCTGTGCTTACTTGCTGTAAGTTCCAGTTCTAATTCTTTCCGCGAGTAAATGAACAAATTCAATCGGCCAGACATCGTCGCATACATCGTCAGTAAGCATGTTGCGTTTATGATAATATGAGATAAGATCATTTTTCAGCAGCAATATCAGGAAAAAATCGTGACCATATATCTGTTTGAAAAGAGAATATTTACGCGCTTGCTTCTTAGTCATCTCGTAGTGAGGTTCCAAAACAATTTTTTTTCCATGTACCGTCCTGTCAAGAATGAAATCAGGTATGTAGTTGTCGCCAGGCAAGGGAAAATCGATTGGTTCATAACCGAAGGGAATTTCCATTCTTGAGAGAATTCTAGCTGTCTTTATCTCCCAACCGCTCTTGTAACGGCTCATACTTTGGTAATAAGAATGTGGCTGCCCGGTCACTCCATGTATGTGTTCAAAGAATTGCAAAGCCTCCTTCAATGTACCCTTGTTAAGAGGCTTCTTCTTGAGCCACCTGCCCAACAAGAAAAAGGGATAATCAACCTTCGCAGGATCTTTCGGAAACAGCCGTCTAGCAAAATGTGTAATTCTTCTGCGCGCCCCTTCTATATTATCGATTTTCCATAAGTATCGAGCAACCGAGTTAATCAAACCCAAACTAGCCGCGACATTAGCATTATTTTCAGTTAAGGGAACGTAAAGCTCTTCAGGCGAAAAATGCTCAAAAATCGATAGGTCAGGATGAGACCTTACCATCCACCTCATATACACCCATGCTTTGTCTTTGTGAAGAGCACTCATTCTCTCGATGTTTTGGGCAAGGTCTTCAACGAAATCCTCGGGCTTACTGAACTTCTGAGAGTACTCCACGAGATTCCCTTCGGCTTTGCTCTTAACAAACATGTTAACAGAAGTTAAAATCTCAGGTATCACTTCCCTGCAAGGACCCAAACTGCCGTAAAACTTAGCCACCCTCATTTTCTCTTCAAACAGATGTGGCTTAGTTATCTCGAAAAGACGATTGCCCCAAGCTTTATGCAGATGGATGAGAAGCATCCGCGCATTTTCAGGAAAACCTACCATAGAGTCTTCAAGGACCGATGCCCCTAAGAGTAGATAATGCGCCACCAGTTTCTTTTCTTCACGGTCCTCAGAGTACGGATTTAACAGCAACCGTGGGCTCATTCTCCGATCCCATTGGACATCAACAACATCGGAGTTCATGTCTACAAACTTCACAAGCATAGAAACCAGTTCATCCGTTACCAAACCATCCGCGCCTCTCAAAGTAATGTATGAAAAGACTCTAATAACTACTGCCTATAGCGAATGCCTTCCCCGATTTAGTCCTCGCTTCGAAGTAGCACCTTTTCTCTGAGAAAAAAATGAAAGCAGGGCGCCAATTAGGTCGGAGAAAAAAATTCGCTGCAGGTTCGCTTGAAAAAGCTAAGGAACCTCAGGGAACTTCAGCCTTTGATGACCGCTATAGGCACTAAACGCGCAACCTTCGTGGCAATCCCAACTTGGTCACTAACATCAGCAACGACATCCACGTTCTTGTACGCAGAATCAGCCTCCTCAGCCAAAACCACAGCACTCGCCGCACGCACCACAATTCCACGTTTCTCTAAAGCGGTTTTAATGTCTCCACCCCAATACCTGCGTTTAGCCGCAGATCGACTCATCATTCTACCCGCACCGTGAGCTGTTGAACCAAAAGTCAACTCCATAGCCTTATCATTTCCAACCAAAACCCACGAGCTCGTGCCCATGCTGCCAGGAATAAGCACCGGCTGGCCTTCACCGCGGTAATCCCCTGGAACCGCCTCATGCCTAGCTGGAAAAGCTCTAGTGGCGCCTTTCCGGTGAACCCAAACCTTCTTCTGTCCACCGTCAACCTTGTGCGTTTCCACTTTCGCAATGTTATGTGCTACATCGTAAACAAGCTTCAATCCTAACCTCTCAGGGTCTTCCTTGTAAACTTGTTGAAAACTTTGTCTAACCCAGTGCGTAATTGCTTGCCGGTTCGAGAAAGCGTAGTTAACCGCGCAAGCCATTGCATCAAAATAATCTCGTGCTTCGTTGCTGCTTCCTGGTGAGCAAGCTAATTCGCGATCAGGCAAATCCAAATTGTATTTGCGAACAGCGCGCTCCATAATCCGAAGATAGTCAGAGCACACCTGGTGCCCATAGCCGCGGGAACCACAATGAATCATAACCGTAACCTGACCTTCCTGCTCAATTCCGAAAGCCTTGGCAGTTCGCGAATTATAGATTTTGTCAACCTTCTGCACTTCCAAGAAGTGATTACCCGAGCCCAAAGTGCCTATCTGCGTTAGTCCTCTCTTCTTCGCGGTTGGAGAAACCTTGCCGGGGTCGGCGTTTTCCATGCATCCGCCTTCTTCACAGTGATCCGAGTCTTCACCCCATCCTAGCCCATGGTCAATAAGCCACTGCACACCTTCAACCGCCAAGCGGTCCAAGTCTCCATGGGAAAGAGTGAAGTCTTTTCGGCGACTCCCCAAGCCAGAAGGCACGTTAGCAAAGATAGTGCCTGCAAGTTGCACAAGCTTCGGACGAACATCCTTTTCCGAAAGACGCGTTGTCAATAGGCGAACGCCGCAGTTTATATCGTAGCCAACGCCGCCGGGGCTGATTACACCCTCATAATAATCCGTTGCAGCCACGCCACCTATCGGAAAGCCGTAGCCTTCATGCCCATCCGGCAAAGTAATAGCATATTTATAAATACCCGGCAAATGCGACACATTTACGCATTGCCAAAGCGTACGGTCAGTCCGCATCTTCTCCAGGAGACTGTCGTTCGCGATAACTATGCCTGGAACACGCATTCCCGGCTTATGCTTCGGGATACGCCAAATGCAATTGTCTACTTTTTCAAGAGGAACATTATCTGGTGTCTGCCATCTTGCACTTCCGCTCATAACTTGTCACTTCAAACAGAAAAATAGAAGTTAAATATAAAACAGTTTTGAACAAGAATCAAGTTTGAGACTTTCCAGCAAAATCGATAAAACCTTGCACGGTATTTTTAAGCATAGTTTTCGCGTAAATCGGATGCGACTTTATGAACACAGCAAGTTTCTGCATGACGTTGTCTTCCGATAGTATCCTTTCCCGTATTTCTTTGAGGCTGTGCCTCCTCTAAGCCACTTCCTCCGCTTTCACATCAAGTTCTTTCAAGTCATATAGCAAATTTGGGATCGAAGAAGACGGCTCCTTTTCGACAATTATTATTCGGTCTCCTTTGAGGACGTAGCTGGCAATAAGATTTTTGAATCCGTCAGTTTCGAGGTCTATTAAAAACAGGTTTTTTCACTTTCTTTCGTCCGCATCAGCGCATCGTGACAACTTTAGGCACGTTAGTCTCCCATAAATATATCCGCCATCCTCTTTGAAAAAATATAAATTCTATTTGTGCCTCTGTCTTTCTTAAAACGAACGGTAAACGGAGCGATTGGAAAGTGAATGGAATCATATTTGGTGCGCCAGGTTCTGGGAAGGGCACTTACTCGTCGAGGCTTCAGTCAAAGCTTGGAGTAGACGTAATTGCCATGGGCGACATTTTCAGAGAGAACCTGAAAGCCGACACCTCTTTGGGAAAGAAGGTTAGGAGATACGTGGAGAAGGGCTTGCTTGTTCCCGACGACATTGTAATAGATGTGCTGAAACAGCGCATAGCCAAGGTTCCGAATGAAAGAGGCTTCATATTGGACGGTTACCCACGCACCATCGACCAAGCAAAAACTCTTGAGGACATAGCCGAGATAGATGTTATTTTATTGCAGATGGTTCCAGACTGGATAATAATTGAGCGTTTATCCTCGCGGAGAATCTGTAAGAGCTGCGGCGCCGTTTACAACATACGTTTTCTAAAGCCCAAAGTGAATGGTGTCTGCGACAAATGCGGAGGCTCCTTATATCAACGTTCAGACGATACGCCTGAAGTCATAAAACGAAGACTCCAAGTTTATCAGGAACAAACAAGCCCCCTTTTGCAATATTACAAGGAGAAAAACGTGCCTTTCATTATTTCCAGCATCATTGGCTTGGACACGCCGCCAGAAACCGTAGTGGAAACGATGATTGAAGAGTTGAAAAAACTGAACTTGGCTTAAATATCCAGAACAAACTCTAACGTAACCTTGTTGAACTCCTTCAAGATTTCCATCCTGTGATATGTGACTGCCTTCACGCCGACTTTCTGCACGTGCTTTTCAGAGTTAAACTTTTCACCCCATGCCGCGGCTTTGAATCTGAAACCATCCTTGGTCTCTTCTATGCCTCCGATTGCGAATTGTGAGTAAAGCATGTTTTTGATTTCAAAATCCACCAGCAAAGCTTCAAGCCAATTGTAAAGAAGTGCGAACTCGTCTTCAGCCTCCACCTCAAAATTGTCATTAACGTCAGCGTTAACCATATTCGTGTCAGTCATGACTTCGAACATTGCCAGCGCAGCGTTTTCAAAAGCCTCCTCCATCGTCTTGCCATGCGCTGCCACGTACACGTCTGCGGTGTGCTCCAGAAACTCGAACTTTCCAGTTTTGTCCATGTTAGGCCCACATTAAGGATAAAGGGAAAATCTAAAAACGATTTCGCATTATTTTGCCAACTTGAAGCCAAGCGTAAGGCTCTAGACGTGTTTTTGAACTTTCTGAATTGCTGCCGCTGTGAGTTTTGCCGAGTTTTGTGCGTCTTTCAAGCTGAGCATACCTGTTGGACTGTGGATATAGCGAACTGCAATTGATACAGTACCACTTGGAACACCTTGTCTGGTCAATGACATTCGCGCAGCATCTGTGGATCCTGGCAAGCCAGTTTCAAGTTGAAAAGCAATATTATTTTCTTCGGCCGCAGTCACAAGCAAGCGCAGAATCTTGGGGTGAGTAATCAACCCAGAGTCTGCCACGGTTAGAACTGGACCTTTGCTCATTTTTAAGCTGGTGTCAAACTCTTTCACGCCGGGGACGTCTCCTGCGACAGTCACATCTAAAGCTATGCCGACATCGGGATCAATGCCAAAAGTGGCTGTAGCAGCGCCTCTTAAGCCCACTTCTTCTTGAATGGTGCCGACAGCATAGATTGTGCAATCAGTGTTTTCCAACTTCTTCATTGTTTCAATCATTATGGCGCAGCCTGCTCGATCATCAAAAGCTTTTCCTGTCACAAAATCCTTGCCTATTTTTGAGTATTTTACGTCGAAAGATATGGGATCTCCGATTTTCACGCCCATCTTGTTTGCGTCTTTGAGATTTTCTGCTCCGATATCGATGAAGAGGTTGTCATAGGTTACGATTTTCTTGCGTTCTTCCTCTTTTTGTATGTGTGGCGGTTTAGATCCTATTATGCCTTGTAGCGGATCTTTTTGGGTGTGAACTACTACGTTTTGGGCTAGTAGAATACGATCGTCTATGCCGCCCATTTTTGCGAACTGAAGGAATCCTTCTTTGGTGATTGTTTTTACCATCAAGCCGACTTCATCCATATGAGCCGCTAGCATCACTTTCGGATAGGCCTTCTTTCCTTTCTTTACTGCAATTACGTTTTCAAGCTTGTCCACAGTGATTTCGTCTACGTGCGGCTTCATCAGCTTAATCAATAATTTTCTGACTTCTTCTTCTCTGCCGGTCACGCCGCAAGCATTCGAGAGTTTTTCCAGATTCTCAGATAAAGACACTGCTTTTCCTTCCCATGACTGTTGCTACAAGTCTGCGCGATAAGTTATTAAACGGTTGCGGTATACCGAAGGCTTTCCTGAGCATATCATGGGCAATCGACTAGGATTTCTGGCAATACACTAAAAGTCTTTTTGGGAATACATGAACTTAGCGTGATTTCCGGTTAACTTATCCCACTAACGGCTCACCGCTTTCTCAGATTTTGCTGTTCTCAAATAAATCAAGTATGCTGGAATTGTGTTGATTAGGGCTTGTGCCACATTAAATAGAGCTATTGGAACAAGGTAACCAACAACAGTAAATTCTGACAACACATAAAAAAACCGTAATAGAAAGTAGTATGCTGGGGTCATAACAGCCACTCTCGATGTGATGGTAAGAACTGATTTGGCGAATGCCTTTTTTCAACAGTACTTAACAAGGTTTACAGTTCGGCCAAAAGCTTCAAGATTACTCCTGAAACATTGCCTCTCAGAAAAATTATCGAGCATCCTATCAAGCTGGTGTATGCGCTTGGGATAGATCCATAAGACAGAAGGCTAATCATCATAGGTGCCCCCGTTGGATCCAAAGAGATTCGTGGCAGATAAAGCGGAAATGGAATATCAAATGGTGGCCTAAGAATAATTTACCAAAGTTGCCAATGCGCCGAGAAGGTTGGCTGTTGCAACTTCTTGTGTTTTACTCTTCTGGAAAGCTTGTCTTTTCAGCAATGGGAATTCTTTGAAACAAATAATACTTTCGCAAAATCCTTCAAAATGTTGGCGCCAGTTTTCATCTTATGGACAGGCGGCTCTTCCAGTCTTCTATATAAATAAAATTGATTGCCCCGAATCAAATTTTAATTCGAAATCAGATAAAGCTAATTTCACGCAATGAATGGTAATAAGTATAACTTTAAAAAGTAAAGATTCTACTAAAGTTAAGGAGAGATAAGAATTGACGCAGAATTCATTTAAGAAGATTGGAATTTTCAAATGCGGTAACATCGGAACGTCCCCGTTGCTCGAGCTTCTCCTCGATGAATTGGCTGACCGCCAAGACATAAAGGTTAGAACAGTGACCACGGGGGCAAAAATGGGCGTCGAAGAAGTTGAAGACGCATTGCCAAAAATTTTTGAACTTAATCCAGACCTTTTAATCGTCATATCCCCTAACACTTCATTACCTGGACCGGGGAAAGTTAGAGAAAAAATATCAAGTAGTGGCTTGCCTGGCATTGTTATTTCAGATGCCCCTGGAAAAAGGGCGAAGGAAGAAATAGAGAAACAAGGGTTAGGCTACATAATAATCACAGGTGATCCCCTGATTGGGGCAAGAAAACAGTTTTTAGACGCTGTAGAAATGGCAATCTTCAACTCCAACATAAGCAAAGTGCTCGCGATCACAGGCGTCTACAGAATAGTGCACCAGGAAATTGACAGAGCAATTTACGCGATTGAAAATGAACAAAAGCCAGATTTGCCAAAATTAATAGTAGACTTAAAAATCGTTCGGGACCGATCTGAGTTTAATAATCCCTACGCAAAAGCAAAAGCAATTGCAGCTTATGGATTACTTGAAAAAACTGCTGAAATAAACGTTCAAGCATGCTTTATTGAAAAAGAAAGCGAAAAATATATTCCCCTAGTCACTTGCGCTCATGAGATAGCTCAAGCAGCTGCTAGATTGGCTGAGGAAGCTCGCGAAATTGAAAAGGCAAATGATGCTGTTACTAGGAAACCTCATGCAAAAAACGGGAAACTCAAGGCTAAAACTAAACTGATGCTTCCACCAGTCTCTGATGAAGCATTTTAAGGGAAAAACATTCCTTGAAGCTCACTGTATATACGTTATATACCTGCATATAAGATATTTCGACCAAGTATATATTTATCTTTTACAATAAGAGTATTCAGGGAAAATAAAATGAAAGCACTTGAAGTCAAACCATTAGGGAAAAAGAAACTAAACGTTTTAATCATGGAAAAAGAATACAACGAACCTTTCAATATTGCCGGACATTCGTCTTCCCCCAATTTGAATTCATTAAGCGCACTTCACAGACCGTCAATTGGCTTCTACAAGTTCTTGGAAAACGTAGTTGCCAAAGTTCATTTGGATTTTGCAACCGAAGAACTTGGCACGCGCTCTAAAAAAGACTTTTTTGAAAACAACCTTATATCAGATATATTCAAAAAAAGCAACATTCCCTTTTATCCCGTTGAAATTGACGAAAATGCCAAGACCTATCTTGAAACAACCATGGATGAAAAAATTGAAGTTAGAAATCAAACACTGAAAGCTTTGAACAGCCTGTCTAGCCCAACAGACCAGATATCAATCGAAAGAGACTATCTTATTGCCTACGGACAAAATCTGCAGTCTGAAATAGAAAAACAGGAACACGAAATCAAATTCCCAATCAGAGAAAGCTGGATGACCATGGACATTCTGGAAACCGCAAGAGAAATCACTGAAAAGGAAGAGATCACTTGCCTTCATATATGTAGCCCTGAGCACACAGCGGGAATGAAAGAGCTATTGGAGTCCCTTAACGCAACCGTTGAAATCGCTAAGCTCTCGAAAAAAGTCATTGCAGCAAGCGCGGAAGTCCCATCTTCTCATGAGATGGAAAATTGGCTGCAATCTATGCAGGTTCAAGTGAAACCAATAATTGGAAAAGCTTCTGGAGATGCACCGTATCTGCTTTTCTACTTAGACACAGACACAAAAGCAAGTCCTTTTGACATTTGCATGGCTTACGATGTAGGATATGATGCCGTTATTCCTTATGAAAACGTAACGCCCGAAGATGCCAATATCCTCGTTCAAGATGCCCTGCTCTCACGTGGACCAAAAGGCGTGAAGCATACAGCCTTTTTAATCGGAGGCAAAAACGCTGAAAGAGCTGAAGACGTCTTTACCGCCGTAAAAAACGCGATGTTTCCTCCATTTAAAACAAGCATAATAGTGGATCCTGCTGGTGCATACACAACAGCCGCAGCAATGGTCGCCAAAGCTGAAAGCGCATTGGTTTCAAGCAAGCTCGGCGAACTAAAAGATAAGACCTGTGCAATTTTAGGTACAGGGTCTGTGGGTCAAATAGCAGCTGTTCTCTTGGCAAAGCTCGGTTGCAAAGTGACAATCGCCAGCCTTAATCCAAAACGTGTTGATGGAAAAGAGCATGCTGAAAATATTGCTAGACTGTTAGCCAAAGACCATGGAGTGCAAGTTGAAGGAGTATTCGCCCCTACACCAGCCGCAAAAATCGAAATTCTGAAAAAAGCTGACGTGATTATGGTTGCTGGAATAAGAGGAGTCCGCCTCTTAGACAAAGACATGCTAAACGAAGTCAAACACATTAAAGTGCTACTCGACATAAACGCTGTTCCACCCTTTGGAGTAGAGGGTATAGAACTTAAAGACGATATGAGAGAAATGATGCCCGGAATCTTTACGATTGGAGCACTCACTGTTGGCAATCTGAAACACAAATTGGAAAAAGAAATTTTGGGAGATGCCCGAAGCAACGGAAAAGAAACTTACAATTATACTATAGCTTTACCAATGGCACGGAAACTGCTACAAAAGGAACTCTTTCCCAAGCTGACTTTGACGCTCAGCTACTCAAAGAATTCTAAGTAGCTAATTTGAAAGCCCGATTAACGGCAATCTCCGCTATATTTGCTGCACAATCAGCAATCCTTTTTATATTATCTCTTATTGAGCAAATACCACAAACAAGTTCTGCGTTTCTATTTTCACCAGCGAATGATTTTATGGCTATTTCTTGATCGAGTTTCTCAATTCGATTCTGGTATTTCATTATTTCAACAGAGAAAGGAATATCTTTTGCGAAGAAAGCATTTACCGCCTTGACGTATAAATCGACAGCCGTTGTTCCCGCAGTGACCATAAGCTCCAATACATTATCTGGAATTTTCTGTTGGCTTCCTTCTAGCATAATTATGTGACGTGCTATATCCGCTGTATAATCTGCAGCGTGCTCAATTCTGTAAACAAGAGTTTGGTGATCCATGCAGTCTAAAGGGTCCAAGTGAAGCTCGTTTGCCAAGGCTGTGTCTTGAGCCGCGTCGCGAAGCAAACGAAGAATGAAAAAAGAGAAGTGATCCACATCGTCGTCAAGTGAAAAAACAGACTTCGCTAACGCTACGTCATTATTCTTCAACGAAGTAAAAGCGTCCTCGCACATAGAATAGGAAATTAAATGCATTCTTTGTATTGCTTGCTCAAGTGAAGCTTTTGACTCATCAGTCAGAGTTTGAATGTAAACACCTTTCGAATCAGACTCCATTATTCTCATGTAAAGCCTTCCAGCCATATTTCGAATGGCTTTTCTTTGCGGAACGGAAAAGATTTTTTCTGAGATGAGCGTAAAACCTGAATAACCATTAAGAAAAGCACCTATCATCTTTTGAGTAATTAGCATTTCATCTTCATTTTGGGCAATGCGAAGGGTTATCTCTTTAGATGTTCCCTTCTTATGGGCGCTTGGGTAAACAACTAAGGAACGATCACGTTGAATAGCCAAGGAAACAGCATCGCCTTTCTTCAATTCGTTTAGTTGCATCCAGTTCTTCGGAAGAGAAATCACCATGGACGACCTACCTAGTGACACTATTCTCCTTTCCATAACTTTCCCTCTTGTAATTACAAGCATTAATCAATTAATACACAGTTATTTGAATATATATCGCAGGGATCTTCAAAAAGTAGCATCGATTACTTTACTTCCCGGCGGCAAAAAATTAGTGCAAGGAGATTTTTTTACGCAATGACTAATATTGCAAAGTGCCTTGCTCTTTTATTAACCCAAAAGAAGACGATTTTATCTGTAGTAGAATTCTACTCTGGATCGGCAAATCCTAACATCGTGACAATTCTTTCACAAGCTTCAACTATCCGCTCTTTCGGCTGAGTTAAAGAAAAACGCACATAATTATCTCCATGTTCTCCGAAGCCTGTTCCAGGCGTCACCACTACGCCAGCGCTGAGCAGTTTAGCGGCAAAATCAATTGAGTTGCAGTTGCAGTTTAGCCAAACGTAAAATGTGGCTTTCGGTTTTTCACACTTGAAACCGATAGATTCAAGGCTGTCAATCAGCACATCGCGTCTCTCCGCATAAATCTTATTGTTTTCTTTAAGAAAATCTGGCGGTTTTTCGTTTTTATAGGTTGCCAAGGCTTTGGCGGCTACTTTTTGAATGTAGAGTGGTGGTCCTGAGTCGACTTGCGACTTGACTTTTGATAGCCCGCTGACGAGTTGCTTGTTTCCCACGGCGAAGGCTATGCGGTCACCCGTCATATTGAAGGTTTTTGAGCATGAGTGGAACTCAATTGCCACTTCGTCTGCACCGTCAATTTCGAGTACACTGGGCGCCCTGTAGCCATCGAAGCATATCTCCGAGTAGGCGTTGTCATAGCAGAGGATTATGTCGTTTTCTCTTGCGAACTCCACTGCTCTCTTAAGAAACTTCTTGTCTACCGTGGCGCTCGTCGGATTATTCGGGTAGTTCAAGAATATCATCTTTACTTTTTCCGTGTTCACTATATCGAAGTCTGGTTTGAAGCCATTTTCCGGAAGCAGAGGCATCGAAACCTTAACACCATCGTTTAGTATGGTGCTAGCGTTGTTGTAAACAGGGTAGCTAGGGTCAGGTACAAGAACGTGGTCGCCTGAGTTCACGAATGCTCTCGCAATGTTCGCTAACCCTTCCTTTGAACCTAAGAGCGCAATAACCTCGTTCTGCTCCACGTCGACGCGGAACCGTTTCTTGCACCACTCAGCAATTGCTTTTCTGAATTCTGGCTCGCCTTGGCTAAGCGAGTAATTATGGTTCTTTAGGTTCGCAACTTCCTCTTTAAGTGCCTCCATCACCACAGGTGGAGGAGGAAGGTCAGGGTCGCCAATGCTCAGCGAGATAAGGTCGATTCCCTGCGCTTTCTTCTCCTTCATAACCTTCTCTATTTCAGAGAAAAGATACGGCGGGAGTCTATTCACCCTATCAGCAACTTCAAACACTTCGTTTTCCCTCTCTCCCTTTAAACATTGTTCCCTCAAAAACTTTCTCCGCAGCACCATTCATAAGCAAGCGATCTTCATACTCAATTTCTAAATCGCCGCCCAACAGGTGAACCAGAACTTTGCTACCAAGCTTTTCTAGCAGGTTTCCAGCGACTACTGTGGCGCATGCGCCTGTGCCGCAAGCTAATGTTTCTCCGCAGCCTCTCTCCCACACCCGCACTTTCACCTCGTTTTCACTCAAAACCTGAGCAAACTCCACATTCGTTCGTTTAGGAAAAAGCTGGTGGTTTTCAATTTTCGAACCGACAAGCTGCACTGGAAAATCGTCTATCGCATCAACGAATATAACGCAATGGGGATTTCCAACCGAAAGACACGTTGCCTTATACGCTTCTTTGTTAACCTGTAGCTCCTTATTCACAAATGTGCCTTGACCCAACATCGGAATCTTGCTTCTCTCCAACACAGGCACACCCATATCAACCTTAACCGACTGAACCACGCCGTTTTCAACAGTTAACCACGTCCGCTTGTTACCAGCCAAGGTTTCCACAACCATCTCGCTTTTTCGGGCGATGTTATTTTCGTAGCAGTACTTAGTGAAACATCGGATACCGTTCCCGCACATTTCAGCTTCACTTCCGTCAGCGTTGAAAATCCGCATCTTCGCATCCGCTATGGTCGAATTGGATACAAAAAGAAGGCCATCCGCTCCAACCGAAAACCTCCGCTTACAGAGTGCAAACGCTAGCTTAACCGCTTCTGGATCGCTTATATTTTCGTCTCTGTTGTCGATTACGATGTAGTCGTTGCCTAACCCGTGTAGCTTCCAAAACTTCATAACGTTCACTTTACCACTCGTTGCCTAGATATCAAATCGTTCAAAGTCTCTCGCTCTCTAATTAGGGCGCAATTGCCATTTTTAACCATAACTTCAGCGGCCCGTGGTCTAGCATTGTACTGTGAACTCATGGCGTAGCCATACGCGCCGGCGTTTAAAATCGCAAGCAAATCGCCTTCCTGCACCTTCGGCAACCGCCTATCCTTGGCTAAGATATCGCCTGACTCGCAGATTGGACCCGCAACATCATAAGTCTCTTTCTCTGGAGCGTCCAGCTTGTTTGCAACGAGAACGTGATGGTACGAGCCGTACATGGTAGGTCTCACTAACGTGTTGAATCCAGCGTCTACGCCGACAAACCGCTTGAACGGCGTAACCTTCACAGTGTTCACACGGGTTAATATTATGCTGGCATCGCAGACTAAGTAGCGTCCAGGCTCCACACAAAAAAACGGCTCCCCGAGATCATACTCGGCAACTCTGCTCTTAAACAGGGACAGCACTTTCTCAGAGAAAAGATTCAAGTCTAATTCTCTATCTTCTGGTTTGTAGGGTACTCCAATTCCGCCACCCATGTCCACAAAATCAAAGCTTGCACCGACTTCGTCGTGAACCCGTTTGGCTACGTTTAGCAGCTTATCTAGTGCCATTACGAAGGGGTCAACATTGACAACGCCTGAGCCCACGTGCATGTGTATGCCGAACCGCTCGACCCCCGCCTCCTTAGCTTTCTTGTACGCTCTCAATGCATCGTTTTCCCACAGCCCAAACTTCGAGTTTTTGCCTGCTGTGATGCAGTGGTCATGGTGACCTGCGCCTATTTCGGGATTAACTCTGACAGACAGAACGCATGGCACTTTAATCTCAAGCAACCTATCTAACTGGGATAGGGAGTCAACGTTCACTGTTATATTGGAATCTACGAGAAACTCTAACTCATTGTTTCTAACGCTTGTTCCAGTAAACAAGATACGTGATGGCTGAAAACCAGTGGTTAAAGCCATGAACACTTCGCCGGTGCTGACAGCGTCTAAAAACGCGCCTTGGCTTTCCAATATTTTCAGCACAGCCAAGTTCGAGTTTGCCTTCGCCGCGTAGTAAACCCTGATTTTTTCGTAATTGCGGGTCAGCGCCTTGTGCAGACGCATATAATTGTCTCTTATTCGACTCTCGCCTATCACGTATAGCGGCGTATCGAATGCCTCAGCTATTTCTGAGGCGGAAACGCCTTCAAAGTATAACTTTCCTTCTCTGTTCTCTAATGGCGCGTTGAGCCACTCTGATGTTTTCGCCATGATTGTTCCCTCTTTGAGCGGTTTGTCTCAGCGTTTTAGGCGAGTCCTTTCGATACCATGAGTTCAGCGCTCAGAATGCCACCACCTGCAGCTCCGCGTATCGTGTTATGTCCCAAGCACATATACTTGACCGACATAATTGGGTCCTTTCGGATTCTGCCGACTACAACGCTCATGCCCTCGCCTTCATCCCTGTCGTAGCGAGGTTGAGGTCTATTCTCCTCCTTTCGCACCACAATTGGATTTTCGGGAGCAGAGGGCAACTTGAGTTTTTGTGGTTCGCCTCTGAATTGACTGAAGGCTGACTCAACTTCCTCAAGTGTGGGGTTGTCTTCAAGTCTCACAAAAACAGACTCCAAATGACCATCCTTCACGTTTACTCTGTTGCAGCTTGAGCTAAGCACAAAATCTGCTGGGAGTATCCTGTTGCCGTTGAATGCGCCTAATATTTTCTGGGGTTCGCACTCCATTTTCTCCTCTTCATTAGAAATAAAAGGAACTACATTGTCGATTATGTCCAGTGATGCCACGCCGGGATATCCAGCACCGCTTAGCGCCTGCATTGTTGAGACTACAACTTGACTGAGACCGAATCGCATGAGCGGCTTCAACGTCATCACCAGTTGAATCGTGCTGCAGTTGGGGTCAGTTGATATGAAACCCTTCCAGCCTCTCGCCTTCTTCTGAAATGTAATAAGCGCCGCATGGTCAGGGTTAACCTCCGGTATCATGAGCGGAACATCCTTATCCATTCTGTGAGCGCTTGCCTTGCTGAAGACTGGATATAACGCGGCGAATTCTGATTCCAATGGCCCTGCTAAGTTGCCTGGCAAAGCTGAGAAGACAAAGTCAATATTGCCTGCCTTCTCCACGGATTCGACGTCAGCGTTTACTACATTCATTTCAGCGATTTCTCTAGGCAGGTTCGATTGCATGGTCCAATTACAAGCGTCTTTGTACTTTTTGCCCGCGGACCTTTCTGAAGCGGCGAGCACTTCAATTTCGAACCACGGGTGACCTTGCAACAGTTGGATGAATCTTTGTCCAACGGCTCCTGTTGCCGCTAATATGGCTACTTTACGGTTTGAAGACATTTCTTATCGCTTCCTTTGCTCTTTTGAGTTGGTTTTCTTCGATAAAAACATTAATGGTCGCCTTGCTAGTGGTGACCTCGATTATGTTGATGTCTCTATGGCTCAGCGCAGCACTTAGGGTTGCGACTCCGCCGGGAGATTCAATAAATTTTGGGTGTCTTACCTGAAGCATCGCCACTTTTTCCCTGTGGCTCACCGCCTTAAATCCTGATATGCTGTGCAGCTTGCGTATGACCTCGGTTATGTTGCCGTCTGAAGTGAAAACGGTGATTGACCGGCTTCCTGAGCTGACGCCATATACGGATTTTTGGCTGAGGCACGAGAAGACTGCACTAATATTCTCTGCGTTTACCTTGCAGACTACGTTGATGGCAATCAAATTATTGCGGCTATGAATCTCGGATGAGTTAAAGTCCAAAGAGCCTGTGATTTCGGTGCCTCCGATGGCGAGGTTGCCTGAAGAGAAGTCAACAACCCTGAGCATCTGATTTGGCTGCTTATACCTCAACGCTTCAGGCTTAACGATTTTCGCGCCTCCCTGAGCTAAATCAAACATCTCATGTATGTCCAGCTTGTTAAGCGCTCTAGCTTCAGCCACGATTTTCGGATCTGCCGAGAGAACTCCACTTGTTTCTTTGACAAGTATCACCTCATCAGCGTCTAGGCATTTAGCAAGCACAATAGCGGTCGTGTCACTTCCACCTCTTCCCAGAATCGTTATTCTACCGTTCGGGTCCTTTCCTACGAAGCCGCAAACCACGGGTATTGCTTTGTTCAACAAGGGAGCGAGAAATCTCCTTGCAAGCTCAGAGGTTTTCTCAATATCTGGATTTGCATTGCGAAAGTTGGAGTCAGTTATCAACGGCCAGTTATCATTGCACGGGTCGAAAAGCTCAGCGTTCGCACCTAGGGCTCTTAGGGCGGAACAGAAAAAACGAGCGCTGACACGTTCCCCCATAGATATCAGTTCCGCGTAATCAGAATCACTCACGTCGCCTATCTGCAAGGTTGTGTTGAGGAGACTATCGGTTGTTTTACCCATGGCCGAGACGACAACTATGATTTCCTTGTAGCTTGCCTCTGCAACCATCTGCGCTGCCTGCGCCACTTTTTCCCCTGTTGCGAGGTCGGCACCTCCAAACTTGATAACTACGCGGTTGCCCAGCGCTTTTCACCTGAATCAGGATAGACCCAGCACGTCTTCCATGCCGAAAATTCTGGGGTGTGTCTGGTGGCTTAGCCATTCCGCTGCATACACCGCACCCTGCGCAAATACGTTACGTGAGAAAGCAACATGCTCCATCCGTAGCATTTCGTGTGGTCCTGCAACTATGAGGTCGTGGATGCCTGGGACTCCTCCTGCGCGTAATGCTATGATTTCCAGTTCTTCAGGCTGTCTTGGACTGAGACCTTCTCTACCGTACACAGTTCGAGAGTAGCCACGTACATCCCTTATTATCTGACCTAGTTTTTTAGCGGTGCCGCTAGGCGCGTCCTTCTTGCCGGTATGATGAATTTCGCTTATACTGAACGTATATTCCTGCGGAAAAGCCTTCAACGCTTGCATTAGGTTGAAGAGGACGTTCACACCTACACTGAAGTTTGGTGAGAACACAGCTGGAACCCTGCCCTGAACGGCTTCGCGTAGCTGGAGATATTGCTCTTCAGTGAAGCCTGTTGTGCCCAAGACTACACGCTTACCCAATGCGGCAACAATAGGAACGTTCTGCATTTCAGCTGCTGGCGCAGTGAACGTCACGTATACGTCTGCGTCTCTGCAGGCTTCGCTGATCATGTCGGCGCCTACAATTCGCGTGTTGACGTCACAAATGCCTGTTTCACGTAGGGTTCTTCCTATTAAGGGGTTGCCTGTGACTTCAACTGCGCCTGTTATCTGGTGCCCTTTTGCTGCGGCTTCGCTTATGACAGCGTTACCCATTCTGCCTGCGGCGCCTGCAACACACAGCCTAAGCATAGGTCAATCCCTGCCAGAACCGTTCCTTGTATAAGCGTTCGCTTAGATCTACAGAGAAGAAGTCTGCTATAGGCTGAAGCATCTCAGGGTTGGTTTCATAGATTTTTCGGGCGTTTGCGAGGACAATTTCGAGACCAGCACGCGTCATTTTTCCAAGTGGCTGTCTGCATGGACCAGCCGGCATGCCTAGAACATTCATTAGCGTCTTGAATGCGAGAGGGTTGCGGGCTTTGCAGGTTACCAGTCCAAAGGGTGTTAGCTCCTGTGTCTTCACGGTTACCATGTCGAAGAGCGGTTTTAATGCTGCGTATAGCCTGTTGGCTTCATCTGCTTTGTGAGAACGCAAGGCTTGAGTTAGACTCTGCACTGCACGTGGAGCGATGTTTGAGGCGACTGAGATGACGCCTGTAGCGGCGATGTCGGGTGCGGTCATCATCGCGAAGGTTTTGTCGTCGTCGCCTGAGAGAATTGCGAAATTGCTACCGCAAAGTTTGCGGGTAAGGCGCATGTTGTCGAGGTCGCCTGTGGCTTCTTTTACGCAGCTTACGTTTGGGTATTGCTCATGAAGAACAGCAAGGTCCTGTGGGTAGAGCTGAGTGCCTGTTCTGCCTGGGATTACATAAGGGATTACTTGAACTTCTGGGAACCTGCTGGCGACGGGTTCCACATACTCTTTGCGTATCTCCAAAGAGCTTGGTCCGTTATAGTACGGGTCAACGAGCAAGACGCTTTGCACGCCTATCCGCGCGGCGTGTTCAGTGCCTTCCACGGTTTCTTGAGTGCTGTTGCTTCCTGTTCCAGCTATGGTTAAGCCTTTGCTTCCGGTATGCTCGTAAACTTTCTCGATTACTTTATTATGTTCATCCCAGTTCAAGGTTGGACTTTCGCCTGTAGTGCCAACACCGAGGATTCCGCTGACGCCTTCTCTGATTTGGAATTCAATGAGCCCGCGTAACCCTTCATAATCAACTTCCCTGTCTGGTGTCATGGGGGTTACGAGCGCGGTATAGCAACCACTAAACTCTACCATTTCATGCGCCTCTTCTAAGTGGTAACAGTTGGCGCTTGGGCTATTTAAATTTTACGTTTTCAGTAATTATTTTACGAATAACGTAACAAAATTGTTATTTTATTAAGACATTCTTATCAGTTATTTGGATTTCCGCACAGAACTCCCCAAAACCCCGCTCCAAAATCGAATTAACAATTCTCTAAAATCCAAGTTTTTTATATAAAGGGGGATGCTCGTCACGAGCACTACAACAACAGAAAACATGAAATCTTTTACGAAAACTCTTAAATGAGAGCGAGAAATAAGTGAAGCTAAGATTTAAAGCGTATTAACTATTACAAGGAAGAAAACAAAATGGCTGCAAGAATCGAAAAAAAGCTTGAAGTTTTAAGCTACGACGACAAAACGAAAGTTTTCACTGTGAAATCGCCGCAAACAGGGCAGGTCTGCACCATTGCTGACACCTTCGCGGAAATGTTTGCCCTATGGGCCGGGAGAATCCTAATCACAGCAGAAAACGAAAAATGGGCATTAATCGCAGCAAACGTGGCTACAGGCTTCGCTACCAGCGTAATAATGGCGCCAGCAGAGGCCGCCATCGAACGCCTAGTTCCAGCAGACAAGACTCCTGACAACCGCCCTGGAATACTCATCCAAATTTATAACCGCGACCGCTTCGAACTTAAGAATCAACTCATGGAGCGTATAGGTCAATGCATAATGACTTGTCCCACAACCGCAGCTTTTAACGGCTTTGAAGCAGCCAAAAGAAAACTCAATGTCGGCAGTAGTCTACGTTACTTCGGAGATGGCTTTCAAAAGAAAGCCATGGTTGGTGGTAGGAAATGCTGGAAAATCCCAGTTATGGAAGGCGATTTCATTGTAGAGGACGGTTTTGGTGCACAGCAAGCAGTAGCGGGCGGCAACTTCATGATATTCGCCGAAAACCAGGTTGCAGGACTTAAAGCCTCAGAGGCAGCAACTGACGCCATACGTATAAACGCACCAGATGTTATCATGCCTTTTCCTGGTGGTGTATGCCGTTCAGGTAGCAAAGCAGGCTCACTCAAGTACAAGATGAAAGCTTCAACAAATCATCCTTACTGTCCAACATTGCGTACTCTTGTGCCTGACTCGGTTGTTCCAGAAAACGTAACCTGCGTCTACGAAATAGTAATTAACGGGTTGACTCTTGAAGCAGTAAAAAACGCAATGAAACAAGGCGTAACCGTAGCTGCCCAAGCAGCAGGCGTGGTGAAGATCTCAGCAGGTAACTACGGCGGCAAACTTGGGCCATACAAAGCCTTTCTGAAAGAAGCAATTGGAGCGCCATAGCACCCCTTTTAAGGTAGCAACTTTTATCTTTACCGCCACAAGGTAACTTGTAGCTTAGCAGCCATCAGTGAAAAACTTGAGCACTACGAAAAAAACCTCTTTGGAACTATTCAGACTTCGAAAAACATTGGACGTGCTAGCCAGCAAAGAGGGTAGCCATACAGAATTGATTACGCTTTATGTTCCACCGGGAAAGCAAATCAGCGATGCCATAAACATGCTGCGTGACGAGTATGGTACAGCGTCGAACATCAAATCAACTACTACACGCAAAAACGTGCAGGAAGCTATTGTGAAAGTACAACAGCGGCTTAAGCTCTTCAAGGATCCTGGAGAAAATGGGCTCGTCATTTTTTGCGGTGCTATTCCTCAGGAAAGTGGTGGACCAGGCAGCGAAAGAATGGAAACTTACGTTATTATACCCCCTGAGCCAATACGAATTTACCTTTACCGCTGTGACTCGCGTTTTCACACTGAACACTTGCAGGAGCAGCTGAGGGAAAAAGAGACTTATGGCATTCTCCTGATTGATGCTTCAGGAGCTACGATTGCCACACTTCAAGGCAAAAGACTGGAAATAGTAAGGGAAATGACTTCTGGTGTGGCTGGAAAAACGCGTGCAGGTGGCCAATCAGCCCGTAGATACGAGCGTTTGAGAGACATGCAGCTTAATGAGTATTTTACTCGTGTGGGTCAACATGCAAACGACATTTTCTTGCCCATTGATACGTTGAAGGGGTTGATTCTTGCCGGTCCTGGACCCACAAAATACGATTTTGAGAAGGGTGACTACTTGAATTACATGCTTAAGAAGAAGATTATCGACACTATTGACACTGCATACGTGGAAGAACAGGGAGTTAAAGAAGTCGTTGAGAAAGCGCCTGAAATAATGCGTAAAGTCAGGTACATCGAGGAAAAGCAGATTATGCAGCAGTTCCTGTACGAGATTGGTCACGACAGCGGATTGTTAACTTACGGTGAAGTTGAAGTGAGGAGAGCGCTTGAAGCTGGTGCTGTTCGAACACTTCTGATTTCGGAAAAGGCTGATTTTCTGCGCGTCACGGCTAAGTGCAACGCTTGCGCCTACGAGGAAAAGAGCACAGTAAAAACTCAAAAGCTGATGGAGTTTGAGCAGAGCCTAACCGGAAAACCATGCCCAAAATGTAAAGCACCATCTCTAATAGCAGCTGATAGAGAGGACTTAATTGACGACTTGGCACAACTGGCGGAGCAAGCAAACACAGATGTTGAGATAATTTCCGATGAGACCGAAGAAGGTCAAATGCTCAAGAACGCCTTTGGCGGAATAGCCGCGATTTTGCGGTTTAAAATGTAAGGTAGCCAAAACTTCATTTGGCATTCAAAAGCTGTTCTGCCTCGGTCTTTCCCAAGCCTCTTATCAAGAGTCTTTTTTGTTTAGAAGTCAAGCCTGAAACAAGCTCCACTTTAGCGTGGAAAAACTTCGAAAGCTCTTTCACGAGTTCTTTGTTCACCTTGCCTTTAACAGGCTCCTCGATGCAGAAAACAACGATTTCGCCATCATCAACGGTTACTTTAAACCTCTTGAAGTTCGGTTTCACGAAAACTTCAATTAGTGCACCATTTTCCGTTTCTTTTATGTTCATGCAACCGCGCACTCGGTTACAGCTTCAGCTGTTTTACCCTGCAAAGCCCAACTGAACTTGTTTCTCAGTGTTTTTGGATAAAACTTTTCCAAATCGAAATCCACTTTCCGAGCCCATTGCACATACGCCATAGGGTCAATGTACGACTTAAGCGACGTGTTCAAATTGTACTCTTTCGTTAGACTCGTCAATTCAATGTCAAGCCGTGCTTTTTCAATTCTTCTGATTAATACCTCTGTTTTTTTGCCTTCCACCTTCTTCTTCTCCAACTGCTCTTCCATTTTCTTGAGTCTTGCTTCTTTCTTGACTAAGCGCTCGTTAAAGCTAGGCGGTATCTTGCGCTTGTGGTTAGCTACTTCAGCTACTTTCAAGTTAGCCATTTTCGCATGAAACTTCTTCAGATAAACCGGATCTTCTTTTGTTGTTCCGCCCTTAGCCAGCTCTTCCTTTACGGTTTTCGTGCATCTCCAAGTGCGGAAAACCTTGGCGGTTAACCCCGGCATTTTCTGGGAAAGAAATCTGGAAACCTTTTTTGAGTCAATTCCCTCGAAAAGATATTCTTTGCTGGTTTTTGAGTAGCGTTTGATATTTCTGATTACTAGAGCGGGAGCTTGGACGCTTTTTTTCCATCTTACACAGTCTTTTCCTAAGAAGTCAAAGTGCAAAGTGTCATCTTCTATCCTAATATGTTCGGCTCTAAGCGTGATTGCCCCAACCGTGTCGGCTTCATCAGGGTCTTTTTCGTCGCCAACCCTCATGTTCGGCTTCAGTATAAGCCAGCAGACAGTAGCTACTTTCCGTTTCGTTTCGTCTTTAGCATCAAGATTCTTAATTATATGTTGCTCAATTACTGCGATTTTTTTGCCAAGTTTCTCAGCTTTCTTAAACTTCTCTTTTTCGCGGTTTTGCTTTATAAAAGCCGAGTCACTGAACCAGACATACTTAATCTTTCCAGTAAGCTTGTCCTCCCACTTGGCAATATACATCCTATCAGGCTCCCAAACTATTTCTTTCCAATTTCCATATGGTCTTGGGCTACCTGGAGAAAGGTTAAGAATTATGTCTTCCTCGCTTGGCCCTTCCTTCCATTTACCGCGTCTAGGGTGATCACCACGACCAGCAAAGAGACAAGAGGGCTCAGCGGTCCAGTTGGCTATCTCTAGTTTTTTCTCATTGACTTCCGCATAGCCGTATTTTTCTTTCCGCTCTAAGCGAATAGCCTTGCGCTCAGCAGCCAGTTTCTTCTTCTGGTCTTTGCTCATATTCTCTTTAGTCTGTTTTTCCGCTTCCAAATACTTAGAAACTTCTGCGAAATCAATCGAAGGGTTTTCTCGATTCTTTTTTAGGACATTAAGCGACGGGTTCTCTTGTTTCAGTTGCTCCAAGAATTCTTGCATGAAATTTTTTTCGAAAACTTCATCTGACGGTGACAGGGTTGACTGCTTTTTCCGCACCCACGCGATAGCCATCTGCTCGCTTTTAGGAGTCAGCTTTATTGTTTGCCCCTGAATGTTTAGGCTTAAACCTTTGTAATCATAAGCTGGAACATATATTCCCTTATGCTTCAGACTTTTCATAACTTGTTTAATTTGCCAACCCTCTCAGAAAGCGTTGTGTTCCATCCTAACAGCTTTTTCATTTTTCAGTCTTTCCGTTACTTAAAAACTTTGGCAATTAACCCAGTTTTCCACTTATAATCAAGACTCGGATTTTCTCGAAGACCTTGCTTGTTGCAGCTTCTTGTAGAGCTGCTCCACGATTTTGCGATCAACATAGCCTTTGTGAGGGCGAAAACCCCCTGAGAACCCACCTGGAATATGCAAAAGTTCATGGATCAGGGTTTTGTCTTTCTCATCTTTTAGCATCTTGTCATAAATCTCCGAGATAACTTCAATTATATATGAGGGCGGAAGGTTCAACACCCCTTGCCAGATTTTGCCCAATCCATGGATACGTGCTATCGTGCGTTTGGCTTTAGAGCCTTTGCTTCGAACACAAAAAACAAATTGAGGCACAACGTGGAAAAGATCCAAATCGGAAGCGATTTCATCTATTTGTTTCTTAATCTCTGGAGCATTGTAATATTTTATGGACATGGTCTCACCTTCAGATTCAATAGGTGATTTGGGTTTTTCGAGTTAAAAAAAGTTAATGATGAATCTTCATTTTTGCACATTTCGCGTACTCTCGAAAAATACTTACCTGCCTAAAATTAGAGCTGAATAAGCTAAAACCGCATAAACGAGCAGCTGAAAAACCAATAACCCTTAACCAGAATCAACTAGCACATTGTTAATAAAAGACTCCAAACAACTTTTAGGCTCTTAGAAAGTCTCTCAGAACCTTGGGATTAAACACAGCGAACTGTGCGTTTCTTAGATTCCTGCCAATTTTCGGCATTAACCCTGCTGCATCCGTTCCGAGCTTGCAAGTCAAAGCGTGTTCAAGCAGCCCTAAAGGTTCCACATCGATGACATCCCGCTCTAGCTTTGCGTGTTCTATCGTGACCTTAACTTCATGAAGAGTTGGCCCCAGAACCAATAATCTGTCCAACAGGGATTCTCGCCAAACCACATATTTCATAATTTGCTTGCTTGACAGTTCCGCATCTATACGGCATTCTTCTTCGTTTAGATCGTTAACCTTCACACTTATTGGTAAATCTTCACAGAGGCCAAAAAGCTCAGCAATCTTTACAGAAGAAATTTTCCTTCCATCCACAAGCTGAGCTTGCAACCGACGTAAATCTATGGTTGCATAGACGATTTTTGGCTGGAATATACCCACATCTATCAACGGGCCTTCTCCTTTTTTCCCAATATTCTTAATGTAGCCTTTTAACGTTGAAAATTTCTTTATGTTCCCGAAAATGCCTGGGCAGACCCCTATCTCTTTAATCAAGTAGTTTGTGGCAATCCCTTCATCTTCCCCTGCAAGAGCTATTTGCACCCATCTATCAGCGACTTCGCCCAAAATTGTCGCCTCTACCTCCAGTCCTTTGAATGAAAAATTTAAGGCACTGCTGATTTTTTTTAGTTGGTCTTGGTCAACAATTTTTGTAAGCAAGGTCAACGTAGTCATGGGCAGTCGCCAATTAGACCTACTATTTCCTCGTAGAGTTTTCGCACTCTTTCAGCTGCTTCATATTTCAGTTCTCCAGAAAGCTTCTTAATGGTTGCATCTATTGGTGCTCGTTTGCCGTTTTCAATCAGCTTATCAGCATATGAAACTATCTTCTCTTCAAGGGTAATTGGTGAGTAGACGTCTTCTTGCCACCCTAGTTTTTCAGCTTCGCTGGCGGTTATCCCGCCTCCCACATGACGTTTTATCATCGAAACCACGGAGTCAGGTAAACCCGCCGACTCTGCAATTTCGGCTCCGACAACTGCATGGTGAACCGCGTGCGTTTTTGAACGCCCGATGTCATGAAGAAGCGCACCTATTTCAACAAGTGCAAAATCAATTTTCAAGCCTCTTTCCTCGAGAAGCTTTGCGGTTTCTAAAGCTAGTTTTGTAACTGCCTTGCAATGATCTATGACTTTCTCCGGACACTGTTTTTCACGGAGAATCTGCAACGCTTGTTCCCTAGATGGAAGCGTTTCACTCACCTAGTTCCTTGCGCAACTCTTCAACTTTCGAAGATAATATTTGAACAATTTTTCCATTTTCACAATGCGACAAAGGTTTGCCGCAGTTGGAACAATTAAAAACAAGCTCTACAGCGTCTTCAAAAGGAACACGCTTGCATCCCGGTGTATTGCAAAAATAAAAATCATGGTTCTTTTCATAGTCTAGCCGAACATCGAGTTTCTCAAGAACCCTGCGTTTCTGACTCAGGATAAAACCTTCAAGCTGATTTGGTTGAAGTTTCCAGTGGAATATGAACCATCCAGTTTTGGGGTCACGTGTCCTTCGTAAACTCACAAGGGAATGATCGTAAAGCTTGTAGAGTATTCTCCGGACAATATTTAATCTGATGCCTGTTTTGCTAGCGATTTCGTCGTCCGTTATTTCATCTACAGTTTTTATAAACTCAATCAGTTTTATTGCTTCTTCCTCGCCCATCGCCGTTGCAACTTTCATCAACGTTGCATCATCAATAGTTGATAACATGCTCTGCTTTCCTTTCATCATAATTAACGGTAAAGCTACAATAAAACTCTTCTTCAGGTTTTTGCCAAAATTAACATTAAACTATCGTTCTTTTGCCTCTTTGTTGAGGCACTACTTTTATTTTCGCTTTTTTGAAGCCCTTAGCTAATTCTTTTCCTTCAAAAAAACGGTCTAAAAAGACAGCGAGTGCTGCACACTCTGAGTGGGGTTGATTTCCAATTGACACGTTGAAGTCAGATACTTCTTTTGAAAAAAAATCCTTCGGAACTTTCTGACTTCCAACCATCACGAGAACATCTTTTTTCGATTGCTTAATTCTATCTAAAACAGAACTTGTTTGTATGTTCTTGCCATATACTGTCAAGTGAACAACAATCCCGCCTTTAGCTTTCCAATCCCTCACAGCGCTTTTCCATGATGTTTCCATTTCAAAAAAGAAGTTACCTCCCCAATTTCTTGTAACCTTTTCTACAGTTTCTTCGATTTTCTTGTCCACTATGTCGGAAAGCAGGAATCCTGACGCGCCTAACGCTCGTGCTGTTAGAGCGACATGAGTTGTGAGCCGCGCGTCTCGTTGCGGTCTATGTCCCCATCTCAGCACAACAATTTTCCGCAGTTTCTTTTCCTTCTTATTGGACTTTTTGGATTGTTCCGAATTTTCCATCGAGTTCTTCAACTCGTTTTCTCACTTTTTCCGAGAAAAGTGGATTCGCCTCAAAAGTGACTTGCACAGAGTCACTCATGAACTTTACCGTCTGCACATCCGCCGTTTCATGAACCCAAGACATGAAAGACATGGTTTCTTTAGTCAAAGGAACAGAAAATGTCGCTCGAACGTAATCTTCGAGTTTCTCAAGTATTTTCTGTTTCAACAGTTCAAGGTTTGTTTGGTGCAGTGCCGATATGAGAATTGGATTCTTTGTTTTCGCTTTCAATGCTTCAAGCTTTTGTTTCGTTTCTGCTTCAGTTAACAAGTCGATTTTGTTCAGCACAGTTATAACTGATATTCCTGATGCACCTATGTGCTCTATGGTTTCTAGGCAGATGCAATTTTTCTTTTCAATTTTCTCTAGGGGTTCACTTATGTCTAGCACTAATAATAGGAGGTCGGAGTAGATGGTTTCTTCAAGAGTTGAATGGAAGGCTTCTATTAACGTTAATGGCAAGCGGTCTATGAATCCAACAGTGTCTGTCAAAAGAAACTTCCTTTTCGAAATTTCCACAAGCCGTGTTGTGGTGGAAAGCGTCGTAAACAGTGCTTTGTCAACTTGTGCTATTTCTTCAGTCAAGGCATTAAACAATGAACTCTTTCCAGCGCTTGTATATCCCGCTAAAGAAATAGATAAGAAACCCAATTCAGCTCTTCTTTCACGGTGTAGAAGCCGTTTTTCACGGATTTTTCCGAGTTTCCTTCGAATAGTTTGGATTTGCCTGTTTACAGCGTCATAGTAGACGTCTGCTTCGTAGGCGCCAAGTCCCATGAATCCAGGCTGCTCTTTCAACTTTGTCAGTCTTACGCGTTCTTTAGCGTGAGCCAATTCGTACCGAAGTGTCGCAAGCTGAATCTGCAGTTTTGCCTCTGTGGTCGTGGCTCTTCTTGTGAAAATTTCAAGAATAAGCTTGAACCGGTCAATAGCTTCTACACCAGTTGCTTTCGCTATGTTATAGGATTGAACTGACTTCAATGGATTGTCAAAGAGGATTCTTTCAGCTCCCATTTCCTTGACAAGCGCCGTAAGTTCATCCACTTTTCCAGCGCCTATCTGATAGCGTGCATCAGCCTCTCTAACCTGTTCTACTGTTGCGACAACTGTGTATCCGGCGGCTTCCGCAAGTTTTTTGAGTTCTTCTAAACTTGATTTTTCATAGTTTAGTCGTCGCTGAACTAAGATTGCTTTCGTTCTGTGGGCTCCTCCCCGCCTTTCTTATTCAGCTTTATTAGATCGCCTAAAGTTGTTTCCCGATTTGGCGATTTGGGAAATCCTTGTGAGATTTTTTCTTTCTTTATTGGAACGAGCAGCTTAATTTTTAAAACGTGCTCAAGCTTTGTGACGAGCATGTTATTAGGCGTCATTTTTCCCGTTTCAAGTTTGCTTAAAACTGAAGCTTTCTCGTTTATTTTCTTGCCAAGTTCTTCATGGGAAAGGCCCAGTCTTTCTCGAGCTTGTCTGATTTTCGAGTCGTAACCTTCCACCATCTCTTGAGTGATATCCACTTTGGCTTGCGCAGGCTTCTTCTTCTGTATGAAAGGCATGGAAATCAGCGGTTTCTTTGGAGTTCTCTCAACAAACTTCTCTTCTTCGCTGATTAATCTCCCATGTCTTGAACATTCAATGCATACTGTTAGCTTAGCCCCTTCGATTAAGGCTCTCATCGGATCGCCATGGATTTTTCGTCCGCAAACTTCGCATCGCAATGATTTTTTCACCTAGATTGTCTTTATTATAAGGTAGTGTTTATAGTTGTCGAATTAGGAATGCAAGAATACTGGTGAAAATACGTGGAAAACGCTTTAAGGCGCATCAGGAGCATCGCTGATTACCAATTCGGAAGAGGTGTGGGCGTCAAGCTTTTTCCAGAAAACGTGCACATCGTTTACTCGAAAGCGACTGGTAGGATACGCTACTTACACCTAAAGAATGAGAGGCTGGCAACCCTCCGCCCCACTGACGGCTTATTGTCTCTAAGTATAATAGCAGCTCGGCTTGTAGCTAAGAATCGTGATTCCGCCAAGTGCTTTGTCACAGTTCAAAACGACGTTTCAGAGTTTATTGCCGATGGCGGCGACGTTTTTGCGGTGCACGTAGTCAAAGCTGATGAGGAGGTCCGTGCCAAAGACGAAGTCATTGTTGTTAACGAGGATAATCGCGTTTTGGCGGTTGGTCGTGCTTTATTGTCAAATGTGGAGATGGCAGCGTTTAAAACGGGTGTTGCCGTCAAAGTTAGGCATGGATGCGCAAAGGAAAGTTAAGTATAAGAGGCTCTAGTGCAGAATATCTGGTGGAAGCGAGTTACTATGCACAGGCGTGTGAATCCTCGAGAACAAAGGCGCATGATGCAGCGTATGGGCATGAATATGGACTCTGTAGCTGATGTTGAGCAAGTCATTATAAAAACCAATAGCAAGGAAATAACGATAGAACACCCTGATGTGGCTATTCTCGAGATGCAAGGGCAAAAAATCTTTCAGATTATCGGCGGAAGAGTAGCGGAGAAAGCTGTTGAACGCACCATACCTAGTGCTTCTAAACCTGCCGTGGCTGATGCAGACGTGCAGCTTGTGTCTGACCAGACAGGCAAAAGCGTGGAAGAAGCAAGAAAAGCATTGGAAGAATGTGAAGGCGACTTGGCTAAGGCTATATTACTGCTTCAGTCATAACGCGATCAATGACTGAAGATCAAAACAAAACTCCAGAATAGGTTTCTTATAAACCCATTTAATCCGATTTTTTGGAATTCCGCATTGACAAGAGTTGCTTGAGGTCTTTTTTCATCAGGTTTATCCAGCCTTGTTCAAAATGGAATGAAGCGTTATCGCTGATTACTCTGATTCTGCATTCGCCTTTGCAGTCCGACTCTTTTTTGGGGATTTTCCCGCATTTAACTTTGCATAAATCGTTGACGTATTGGTTTATTCTTAGGTACAGCCTTTCTGGCTTGAACTTTGGCATGTATCCCTCTGAGATTCTCTGGATGTTGTTTTGCACCAATTCTTGTTTTGCGGCATCTGTAAATCTTTTTCCGAAAAGAAAACATTTATCATAATCTTCGCCTTGCATAGTTTCCAACATCTTTCGAACAGCATCTATTCCAACAAACCCGGATTTTGTTTTTGTCTCCACTATTCGTAGTAGTATTTTTTCGTTTGATTCCGTATCTAATGCGGTTATATCTATGCCTTCATCCCATGTTTCCCTTTCCTCACAACTATAATTCCGCATAGCCATGAATAACTCGGCTTCATCTTGAATGCTTATTTTTAGTCCTCCTTTTTTGGCAATAATTTAATTAATAGACGACAAATTTTCATAATCTAATTATCGCCTAGTAATCTAAAACTTCCCAATAATTCAAATATTCTCATAATAGTTAATATACCCTTCTGAAAAAAGCGAGCAAAAACGTGCTAAATGTAACTCGAAAGAAATCCCAAAGCAAACAGTTTAGTACACGAAACTTGGCTGCCACACCTCTCATGTTGTTTACTTTCTTCACAAGTTTTCGCTTTTTAACGTGCAAACCTTTAAATCAGGTGTTAGGCTATACCCCCAACAATTGAAAATTTCTATTTTCAATTTCAACCAAAGGAAGGAGAGGTGATTTTAAACGTCACAAAAAAGAACGTATGATGTCAAATGCGATGAATGCGGCAAAAACGCCACAGTGCCTTTCAAGCCTAAACCAGGCAAGCCTGTCTACTGTAGCGCATGCTTCTCGAAGCGTGCTTCAGAAAAACGTAGACGTTCCGTTCTGAACTTCAGTTTTGACTCGAAAAATGCATGGGCAAGGCGAGGAAGCGGTTTTAAAGGACGAAAAGAGGAAGAACCAGCTAGCATTTTCCAAAAATACTAGCAAGCAAACTTAATAAATAACAATCTTTTGGCATGCGGACTGCAAACAAAGTGTTTTACGGTTTTTCTTCTCTTGTTAGTTTTGTATCTTAGTTCCTATGGAGTCCGAAAAACAGAAGCAAGCCACCAACAATCGCTAGCGTGAGAGGTATTGCCATTCCAAAAAGGTACATGTTAAATCCTGAAAGAAATTCGAAACCAGCTTTAGCAAATGTTCCAGTTAAGGTTAAAACTGCTACAAAAAACCAGCCAGCATGAAAACAATCGCTATAACTAAGACTATTGAAGAGCTGTATTGATTACTCATTCGCCAGACGCTTCTGCTTCAACACATTTTCAATCCGCTGTTGCGGCGATTTAATCATTTTTGCTGAAGAATATTACTCTCATAAAGTTCTTAAAAATTCTGATTTTTGGCTCAAAATTCGAAATATTTGAACCTCTGGATTTAGCTAATTCTATATATCAGTTAATCTATTACGTGTTTCATAGGGGCTTGGATGGAAAACCAGACTTTTGATGTCGCAGTAGTTGGTCATTTCGCTATTGATACTATTCGTTTACCGAGCCGTTCTTCTCCTTTTGTAGTTTTGGGCGGTTCCGTAACTTATGTTTCTTTTGTAACAAAACGTTTGGACGGAGCGGTCTCTATAATTTCAAAGGTCGGCGCGGATTTTCCAGAGGCTTACAGATGGTTGCTTCGAGAAGAAGGGATAGATCTTTCTGGCGTAGTTAAGCTCAAAAAGGGAGTAACAACGCGTTTTGACTTAAAATACAGCAAAGACCTGTCAAGCAGGACACTTAAACTGGAAAGCAAGGCAGCTCCCATCAAATTGAGTAACTTGCCCAAATCTCTGCAAGCCAAAGCCGTTCACATCGCGCCTATTGCAGGAGAAGTTACGTATGAATTGGTAAAAAAATTGAAGAGTTGCGCAGAGGTTTTGTCCCTTGACCCTCAAGGTTTACTGCGGCGTTTTAGTCGAACAGGGAAGGTTACGTCTGGCGCTAGGGTTGACAAGCGGTTGTTTAAACTCATCAACGTTTACAAGTCTTCATTGGATGAAATCAGTGCGCTAACGGGGCATTCCGATATAAATGCAGCAATAAACGCTATCCATGACTTTGGAGTTAAAACAGTCCTTGTCACTTTAGGCGCTAGAGGAGCAGTGCTTTCTGTGGAGAAAACGGTTTACAATATTCCCCCGTGCAACTCCAGAGTCGTTATTGACCCCACTGGCGCTGGGGATGCTTTCATAGGTGGCTTTTTAACAGAGTATGTCCGCCAAAAAGACGCTTTATGGTGTGCCTGCGTGGGCTCCGCTGCGGCTTCGCTGGTTATCGAAGGCATCGGACCCACATTTTTCGGAGAAAAAGAAGAGATTTATCAAAGAGCCCGCTCTGTCTATGAAAAAGAAATTAAGCCATAATGCGTATTGTACTGAGTAAAACTGTGTGAGGCATTAACCGTTGGGACGCATAGATAAAGGAGTCAAATGCAGTGTGTCTGGTTGTAGCAGAGAAGCTGTCCGTTCACTGTCAACTGGAAAAGCCAAGTCTGCCGGGTTAACCGTCGGTGGCAGCGAAAAACGA
>Ga0209536_100002000_pt1 | contig 33332 bp, 28 predicted proteins | sample DeeMarSeWOR28_12_FD_187461 | JGI IMG/M metagenome (GOLD analysis project Ga0209536, IMG submission 187461) | Marine sediment microbial communities from White Oak River estuary, North Carolina - WOR-2-8_12 (SPAdes) (version 2) | ecosystem: Environmental > Aquatic > Marine > Intertidal zone >... | reverse complement strand
ATGACTGACCTCATTGATATTGTCGAACGCGGCTTCGAGCGAGGCGGCAAGACAGACAGCGAAAGCGAGCGCAGCGAATTGTCACAGGCGGTGGATGCCGCGATCACGATGCTCGACACGGGCGAAGCGCGCGTCGCCGAGAAAATCGATGGCGACTGGCACGTACACCAATGGCTGAAGAAAGCGGTATTGCTGTCTTTCCGCTTGCGCGATAACGGCGTGATCGAAGGCGGCCATTCCCGCTTTTACGACAAGGTGCCGCTCAAGTACGCCAGTTACGACGAACAGCAGTTCGCCGCCGACGGCGTGCGCGTCGTGCCCGACGCCATCGTGCGACGCGGCGCCTTCGTCGCGCCGGACGTGGTGCTGATGCCGAGCTATGTGAACATCGGCGCTAACATCGATAGCGGCACGATGGTGGATACGTGGGCAACGGTCGGCAGCTGCGCGCAGATCGGCAGGAATGTACACCTCTCCGGCGGCGTCGGGATCGGCGGGGTGCTGGAGCCTGTGCAGGCTGGCCCGACTATTATCGAGGATGACTGCTTCATCGGCGCACGTTCGGAGGTCGTTGAAGGCGTGATCGTCGAAAAGGGCGCCGTTCTCTCCATGGGCGTCTATATCGGGCAGAGCACACGTATTTACGATCGCGAGACCGGTGAGGTGACCTTCGGCCGCGTGCCCGCCGGTTCCGTCGTAGTGCCGGGCAACCTGCCGTCGAAGGACGGCAAGTATTCCCTGTATTGCGCAGTCATCGTCAAGCATGTCGATGCAAAAACCCGCGCCAAGACCGGCCTGAACGAGCTGTTGCGAAGTGCGGAAAACGAGCTCCTGAAAAGCCCGTAACAGGAAGGACATGCAATGCTGACCGTATACGGCATCAAGAGCTGCGATACCTGCAGGCGAGCCAGGAAGTTTCTCGAGGAACGGAACATCGAGTTTCGATTTCACGATCTGCGCGAGAACGGCCTCGACATACAGATGCTGGAGCGCTGGTCGGCGCGGATCGACTGGGAACGCCTGCTAAATCGGAAGAGCCTCACCTGGCGCAAAATCCCGGAAGCCGATCGCAACGACATGAGCAAGGACAGGGCGTTTGCGGCAATGCTGGATCAACCGACACTCGTGAAAAGGCCGGTACTCGAACACCGCTCTTTCTTTGCGGTCGGGTTCTCCGAGAAGCGGTTCACCGACTTCCTCGACAATTCGGCCTGAAAACCCGACGGCTCGTCAGCCAATGCGGCCGGTGATGTAGTCCTCGGTCAGCTTGTGCCGCGGGTTGGTGAATATCCTGTCGGTTTCGTCCACCTCCACGAGGCGCCCCAGGTGGAAATAGGCAACGCGTTTCGATACGCGCGCCGCCTGCTGCATCGAATGCGTGACGATGACGATCGCATAATCCCGTGACAGCTCGTCGATCAGGTCCTCGATACGCGCCGTGGCAATGGGATCCAGTGCGGAACATGGCTCGTCCATCAGGATCACCTCCGGATTAACGGCAATGGTGCGCGCGATGCAAAGTCGCTGCTGCTGGCCGCCAGACAGGCCCGTTCCCGGCTCGTCCATGCGATCTTTGACTTCCTTCAACAAACCGGCACGATCGAGACTCGTGTGAACGATTTCATCGAGTTCCGCGCGGTCCGTGGCCAGGCCGTGGATCCTCGGTCCATATGCGACATTGTCGTAGATGCTCTTCGGAAACGGGTTGGGTTTCTGGAACACCATCCCGACACGCGCGCGTAGCGCCACGGGGTCCAGGTCACTACCGTAGATGTCCAGGCCATCGAGCGAAATCTTCCCGGTGACGCGGGCCGACTCGATCGAGTCGTTCATTCGATTCAGGCAGCGCAGGTAAGTCGACTTGCCGCAGCCCGACGGGCCGATGAGCGCGATGACTTCACTTTTGCCGATCTCCAGCGTTACGTTCTGGATCGCGTGATTGTCGCCGTAATAGACGTCTACGTTCTCGGTGACGATGAACGGGTTCTCGCAACGGACCTCACCGACGGTCTTCTCACCGAGTTCGGTAACACGTTCGATCGCCTTCGGCACCGTAGCGCCCTTCGGCTTGTGTGCCGCGGGCGCATCGGCGGGATCGACCGGTCTCGCATCGGGCGTCGCCTCTTCCTCGGTGATATTGGTCTCAGTCATGCCAGCCATTCTCATACAGGTCCCTTTCGAGCTCAAATGCTTCGCCTACCACTTGCGTTCCATTCGTTTCCGAATGATTACGGCGGCCAGGTTCATGATCAGCAAGAAGCCCAGTAATACGATGATTGCCGCTGAAGTTCTCTCGGCGAACGCGCGTTCGGGGCTGTCAGCCCACAGGTAAACCTGAACCGGCAGCGCCGTCGCCGGGTCTGTGAACCCGCCAGGCACGTCGACGATAAATGCGACCATGCCAATCATCAGCAGCGGCGCAGATTCCCCGAGCGCGCGGCTCATGCCGATGATGGTCCCTGTCAGCATGCCTGGCAGCGCCAGGGGCAACACATGGTGGAAGACGACCTGCATCTTCGATGCCCCCAGGCCCAGCGCGGCTTCCCTGATCGAGGGAGGCACGGACTGTATCGCCGCGCGCGATGCGATGATGATCACCGGCAGCGTCAGCAACGACAAGACCAAGCCACCGACCAGCGGCGCGGAACGTGGCAACGCCATCCAGTTGATGAACACCGCGAGGCCGAGGAGCCCGAACACGATCGAAGGCACGGCCGCCAGGTTGTTGATGTTGACCTCGATGAGGTCGGACCAGCGGCTCCTTGGCGCAAATTCCTCGAGGTAGATTGCCGCGGCAACGCCGATGGGAAACGCCAGCGCGACCGTTACGACGAGCATGTAGAACGACCCCATCAGCGCGCCCTTGATACCGGCCAGCTCGGGCTCCCGCGAATCACCGTTGGTGAACAGCGCCTTATTCATGCGCTTTTCGAGGCGGCCGGCTTCCTGTAACGATTCGACCCAGCCAACCTGTGCGTCACTTATCGGGCGCAGCGATTCGTCGATCGACGGATCGATATTGCCCTTCACGAGCATGTCCACGTTCGACGAAGCAGGCACCCATACAGTGACTTCTGAACCGACCAGCGACGGGTCATCGGACACCATGTCGCGCAGCTGGAAGCCTGCGGCGATACTCACCAGCCGATACAGTTCACGTCGTTCGCTGCGGCCTGATACCTCGGGGAATGCGTCGCGGAGCGCGCTCCGAACCAGGCCATCGAAGTCGGCATAGGCCAGGTCGAGTTCGCCATCGGGCGCGAGAACGCTCTCCGACATCTCGACGTCGAGCTTGATGAACGTCTGCCGGAACGCGGACGACCCCTGCGCTATGAGGGTTGCGAAGAAGACGGCGAGAAACGTGACGCCTACGGCCGTTGCGATCATTCCCGTGGCGCGGAATATCGACTCCTTCCGGCGACGGCGCGCCAGGCCCGCTTCGACGATTTCCCTCGAGTTTTTCCGGCTGACTGTCATGGCGTTACTCGTACTGCTCCCGGTACTTGCGAACGAACGTCAGGCCGATAACATTGAGACAGAGAGTAACGACGAACAGTACGAGGCCGAGCGCAAACGCGGCCAGCGTTTTCGCGCTGTCGAATTCCTGGTCGCCCACGAGCAACGTAACTATCTGCACCGTTACGGTCGTCACCGCCTCGAACGGGTTTGCGGTCAGATTCGCCGAAAGACCCGCGGCCATGACCACGATCATGGTTTCACCGATCGCACGCGAAACCGCGAGCAGTATGCCGCCGACGATCCCGGGCAATGCCGCCGGCAGGATCACCCTGATCATTGTTTCGGAGCGCGTGGAACCGAGCCCCAGGGCACCGTCGCGCATCGCCGTGGGAACCGCGTGAATTGCATCGTCGGATAGTGAAGAAACCAGCGGGATGATCATGATGCCCATGACCAGTCCGGCGGCTAATGCACTTTCCGACGCAACCTCGAGACCGACGGACTCCCCGGCCGTTCGCACCCACGGCGCGACCGTGAGTGCCGCGAAGAAGCCGTAGACTACGGTCGGGATACCGGCGAGTATTTCGAGCAGCGGTTTAGCTGTGGCGCGGACCCTGGAGGACGAGTACTCGGCGAGATAGATCGCGGTCATCAGGCCCACGGGTACGGCCACGATCATCGCGATCGCAGTGATAAGAAGCGTGCCGGCGAACAGCGGCACGGCGCCGAAACTGCCCGACGAACCGACCTGGTCGGCGCGGATGGCAGTCTGGGGGCTCCAGGTAAGACCAAAAAGAAACTCGGTCAGCGGGACTTCCCGGAAGAAGCGTATCGCCTCGAACAGCACCGAGAGCACGATGCCGAGCGTGGTGAGAATCGCGATGCTGGAAGCGGCAATGAGCAAATACAGAACGACCTGTTCAACTCGGTTACGCGCACGAAACTCGGGGCGAATCCGCCGCAGGGCGATCGCTCCGCCGAGGCCGGCGATACCCAGCGTCAGCGTCGCAAGCATGCGGCGGCTCGCGCTGACGTACTCGTTATAACGTTCAGCAGCATCGCGCATCAGCGCGTCGACCTCGCCGCTTATGGCATCGCCGGCAGCGAGATTCTGGATGTTATTGACGAGTAGATTGAGTTCGCCCGCCGACATCGCTCTCTGAGCCTCGGGCAGGCTCTTGATGATGAGCGCGACGATTACTTTCGGTTCGAGGAGCACCCACAGCAGGAACAGGCCAAGGGCCGGAAGCAGGCACCAGATCAGGGTGAAATATCCGTAATAGCCCGGCAGGGAATGCAGCTGCGCGCCGTGGGCCGGTCCGCCAACGACAGCATATGAGCGACGGCGCCCCAGGTAGAAGGCGCCACCCGCCATCGCGGCAAGCAGCAGTATTAGCGTCAGGTTCTGCATCGGTGCCGTTGCTCTCGTCCTCTAACAGGCATTGCGGCGACCCTTTGCGGGCCGCCGACTCTTGGAGAATAGCTGTTGTTGCCGTTACTCGCTCGCGAGCGTCAGGGGCTTCAGGTCTTTCACATTTGCTGCTACCTCACTACGCTCGTCGTCGGGCATCGGGATCAGGCCACGATCCGAGAGGTAGCCCTCCTCACCCCATGCGCGTTCACTCGTAAACTCGCGCAGAAATCCGCGCAGGCCGGGAATGACATCGACATGTGCTTTCTTGACGTAGAAATACAGCGGCCGCGATACCGGGTAGCTTCCATCGGCAATCGCGTCGAATGTCGGCTCGACGCCGTCAATCTTGGCGCCCTTCACTTTCTCGCCGTTCTGGTCCAGGAAACTGAAACCGAAAATGCCGAAAGCGTCGGGGTTGGCTTCGAGCTTCTGCACGATCAGGTTGTCGTTCTCGCCAGCTTCCACGAACGCACCATCTTCGCGAATCGTGTGGCAAATCGACTTGTACCGATTCTTGTCGGTGTTCTTCAGGTCCTTGATCCAGGGCACCGTCTTGCAGCCGCCCTCCATCGCGAGTTCGACGAACGCGTCACGCGTACCGGAGGTCGGCGGCGGTCCGAGGACCTCGATCCGCGTTGCGGGCAACGCCGGATTCACATCGGCCCAGGTCGCGTAGGGATTCTCGATCAGTTCACCGTCGGCCTCACCGGGAACCTCCTTGGCGAGCGCGCGGAACAGGTCGGCCCGCGTCACGGAAACCGCAGGGGCGCCTATCGCATTCGCCAGGACGATGCCGTCGTAGCCGATCTTCACTTCCACGATCTCGGTAACGCCGTTGGCAGCGCAGGTGTCTACCTCGGACTGCTTGATCGCGCGGGATGAATTCGTGACATCCGGATAATCGACACCCACACCGTCGCAGAACAGCTTCAGCCCGCCACCCGAGCCGGTCGACTCCACTTTCGGCGTCTTGAATTCAGAGCTCCGACCGAAGCGCTCCGCTACAACGGTCGAAAACGGGTATACCGTCGACGAGCCGACCACGTAGACATAGTCGCGTCCGGACTGGGCGACCGCCGTACCGCCGATCGTCATCGAAATCAGTGCGCTTGCCAGCAATACCTTCGCTGTGCTTTTCTTTGCCACAATCAATCCTCCGGGTTCTTGGGCGTCGAGGCGCAAAGCTTAGCGGCGAATTGTTACCGAATTGTTGCAAAACGCGATTCGAATACGGCTACAATATGAGCGCTAAAATCCTTTTTTCTCTATATTTTTCAATTTATTGCGAATAACTTCCTGAATCGCTGTCAAGACCTGGGGCATACCGCTTGCAAGATCCCGCACTAAGTCTCCTGTTCGACCTCATCCGGCGACGATCTGTCACGCCCGACGATGCCGGCTGCCAGGACCTCATCGCGTCCCGACTGGCGCATCTCGGCTTCGAGTGCGAAACGATGGTCTTCGGCGACGTAACGAATCTATGGGCGCGGCGCGGCACGGCATCTCCGGTGTTCTGTTTCGCCGGCCATACGGACGTCGTGCCTCCGGGCGATACGGGCGACTGGCAGTCCGACCCGTTCGAGCCCGACATCCGCGGCGAACATGTCTACGGTCGCGGCTCCGCCGACATGAAGAGCGGGCTTGCCGCCATGGTGGTAGCGGTCGAGCGATTCCTCGCTGAATACCCTGACCACCCCGGGAGCATCGCCTTCCTGATCACCAGCGACGAGGAAGGCCGGGCGCGAGACGGCACCCTGAAAGTGATGGAGGCACTGACCGGCCGCGGGGAGAAGATCGACTGGTGCGTCATCGGCGAACCGTCGAGCCACACGCAGGTGGGCGACGTCGTGCGCATCGGGCGCAGAGGATCCCTGAGCGGAATGCTTGAAGTTCGTGGCGTGCAGGGGCACGTCGCGTATCCGCACCTTGCGGATAACCCGATCCGCCGCTTCGCGCCCGTACTAGCCGAACTCCACGGCATCATCTGGGATGAAGGCAACGAATTCTTTCCGCCGACGAGCTTCCAGGTAGTCAACATCCAGAGCGGCGTCGGCGCACCTAACGTTACACCCGCCCAGCTTTCCGCGCGATTCAACTTCCGCTATTCGACGGAGTGGGATCATCACAGGCTGCAGGAGCGCGTTCATGCGATCCTCGACGCTCACGAGATCGACTACGAGCTTCGCTGGCATCTCTCCGGCGAACCGTTCCTGACGGAGCCCGGGCGCCTGATCGATGCGGTAGTGGAGGCGGTCGAAGGTCACACCGGCCGCCCCCCTGAACTCTCGACCGGTGGTGGTACTTCGGACGGTCGCTTCATATCGCCGGCCGGTGTCGACGTGGTCGAACTCGGACCGATCAGCACATCGATCCACAAGATCGACGAACACGTGAGAATGGCGGACGTCGGTGCGTTGACGTCGATGTACCAGCGAATTCTGGAGCTGATGCTGGGTAGCGCTAGTCGCGCCTGAGGTTGTTCCAGATACCGCCGATACCGAGCCCGAACATCCAGACCAGTACCCAGGCAGGCATGGACAGGCCGAGGAACTGCCAGACGATCTCGGCACACTCACCGGAACCCGTGAAGACCTTGCCCAGTACTTCGGTGAATGGCAGGGTCTCGAGCATGTAATCGAGGCCCGGGCCGCATGACGGCACCTGGTCCGGCGGCAGCTGCTGCAGCCACGCATGTCGGCCCGCAATCGTTGCGCCTCCCACGGCCGCCAGGCCCAGCAACACAGCGTAAACGATACGCCCCGCCCCCGACGGATTGTGCAACGCGGCGACGAGGAAAATGATACCGATCGAAATTACGGCGACGCGCTGGAAAACGCAGAGCGGACAGGGATCGAGCAGCAGCACGTGCTGCGCAAACAGTGCGAAGCCCATGAGCGCGCAGCAGACCAGGAAGCCAGCAAAATTGAGGACGCGCCTTGACGGCAGCTTGTCAAGCATCATCCCGCTTACTCGTCGATGATGTCTTCCGAGATGTCGGTGTGGCGGACGTCCCGGCCCTCCACCATGTAAATGACATACTCGCAAATGTTCTTTGCGTGATCACCGATGCGTTCGAGTGAGCGAGCGGCCCAGGTTACATTCATCACGCGCTTGATGCTGCGCGGGTCTTCCATCATGAACGTGATGCACTGCCGTGTTATCGCGTCGTATTCATCATCGACGAGCTCGTCTTCCCTTACGACCTCCAGCGCCTCGGCAACGTCTAAACGCGCAAATGCGTTCATCGCGTCCCGCAACATATGCGACACGTGGCTGCCCAGGTTCTTGAGTTCACGATACGAATCTGCCGGCCGATCCATGCCCGCGAGCTTGGACGCGAGAAAACCGATTTTCTCGGCCTCGTCACCGATGCGCTCGAGGTCAGTGATGGTCTTGATGATCGCGACGATCAGTCGCAGATCACCTGCAGCCGGGGCGCGCGTTGCGAGGATACGGCTGCACTCCTCGTCGATATCGACCTCGAGATTATTGACCTTGTAGTCGTCGTTCGCGACCTGGAGGCCGAGCTCACTATCGCCGCTGACAATGGCCGCGATCGCTCTCGAGAGCTGGGTCTCCACCAGCCCCCCCATACTCAGGACGGTGTTGCGAAGGTCCTCGATGTCCTTGTTGAAGCGCCGCGAGATGTGGTCAGTAAAATTGGAAGCTTCCATGAGATTTCCACAGGTGCCCGAGCGAACTCTATGTCACTGTAAATTGAACGTTACGTCAAGGCCTTAGCCAAAAAAATGGTAATCGCGCTACTTCCATTTCCACTGCGCATCGAGCATCAGCCGATTGTAGTCGCGCTTGTCGCCCGAGCTTGTGCCGGTCTCGTTGATGAAGTACTGAGCACCGATCGTCCAGTTCTTGGTTACGCCATAGTCGACCTTGAAGAAATGGCCGTTGTTGTCGGTGCCGCCGCCGGCAAAGTCGGAATCGGTCAGCAGGCCCAGCAAGGCATCCGCCTCCTTGTCGGCGTAGAGGTAGGAAAACTGCCACTGGCCCTTGTTCTTCGCCTGACCCAGGCGAGTGCCGAGTGTCCAGCCTGTGTCGTTGTCCGACGCATCGCTGTTGTTGACGTAATCGAAGAACACGGTAGCCGGCCAGCCAGCCAGGTCGAAAGCGGCCTCCGCAAAGACCTGTGCAAGCGAGTAATCATAGAGGTAGACGCAGCCAGCACCTTCGACGGTGCCGCAGGGCTGCCCGTCGGCCTGCACGGCCGTATTGCCGAAGTAGTCACCCGGGTCGGCTGGATCGCCGAATGTCGTGCTTTCACCCTGGGTCGGGATCTGGTAGTAGCCGAGGCCGCCTATCAGCCTGGCACCGGCAAACTCACCGGTCACGCCGAACTGCGCTCCCAGGCTGAGTGCGTCATTGCCCCTGCGGCTGTCGCTCTCGAGGAACGTGCCGATGGCATTGACGAAGAACCAGTCACGCTCCCAGGTCATCGCGATACCTTCCGGCGTCCAGTCCCCATCCCACATCAGCGCCTGCTTGCCGACACGATACAGCGGGTTCTTGAACTTGCCGCCGATCAGGTGCAGCCCGTCCATGACTTCCCAGTCGGCATACGCGAGGTTGAGCACCACGCCTTTCGATGATCCGCCGCCGCCCAGGGTCTGGTTGGTCGAGACCGGGTCGTCGCCGCCGGTGGCAAGCCCGAAGCCGACCTCGAGGTCGTCCGCCAGGTCTGCCCGGACATTTGTGCGCGCGCGGATTCGATTGCGCCGACGGGTATCACTGCCTTCGGAGTCGATCCTCTCGTAACGGTAGCGGAAATCGCCGTCGAGACTGATCCGGTCCGACCAGCTGTCTTCCGCTGCAGGCGCCCCGGCCGATACGACTTCGGCAACACTGCTCTGCACGTCCGCGATCGCCGTCTCTGATTCGTTCTGTGCTCGCCGGAGTTCCGCGTTTTCAGCGGCAAGCGCCTCCAGGCGCTGCGACATCGCGGCGAGTTGTTCGCGCAGCTCATCGATCTCCTCTTCGCTGACGGCGCCTAGCGCGGCGGAAGAGACCAGCAGGCTGGCGGCCAGGGTCGGGATAAATACCTTTTTCATTTGTTACTCCAGGCGATGGTGCGAACAGCCTACGGCTGATGGTCGAGGATTCTGACGCGACTTCTTTACAGAATTGTTACGAAACCGTCATCTTCTCTTGATCACGGTAATCCAATATTGGCGCAGTCAAAGAGCCGGCACCGCATGCGACGGTACCGTCGGTTGATGAACGTTGTGTTTCGGGGATGTTGCGCGGCCTGGCGTCGTCAGCCGCGATTGCTGCCGCTGACTATCGGCACCGGCGGCTCGAGCACAACGCGCTCGGCCGGGAAGCGGCAGCGAAACTCACTGCCCTTGCCGAGGTCGCTCGTTATCGAAAGCTCTGCATCGTGGCGACCGAGAATGTGCTTGACGATCGCGAGACCCAGCCCGACACCGCCGTCTTCGCGGGCGCGGCCCCGATGCACGCGGAAGAAGCGTTCCGTAAGCCGTGGAACCTGGTCGGCCGGAATACCCTCCCCCGTGTCCGTCACGACGATTTCGGCGCCATCCGGGTCGACGCGCCAGGCCAGGGTGATACGGCCGTCGGCAGGCGTATGGCGAACCGCATTCGACAACAGGTTCGAGATCAGCGACTCGACTTCGTTGCCCGCTGCCAATAGCTGGGCCGTTGACTCCGCCATGACCTCGATCCCGGCGACATCGTCCTGGCCGCTGTAGGACTTCTTTGCCGCGGTGAGCAGTCCGCTGACGTCAACCACTTCTTCTTTGCCTGCCGGCCCGGCGCTCTCAAGCCTCGACAGCTCCAGCAGTTCGCTCACGACCGTATTCATGCGCCGGGCCTGCTGCTGCATCTGGCGGATGGGCTGACCCCAGTCCTTCTCGAGACCGGGGTCCTCGGAAAGGCTGTCCAGGTACCCGCTGATTACGGTCAGCGGAGAGCGCAACTCGTGAGATGCATTGGCGACGAAGTCACGGCGCATCCTGGTCAGTCGAATCCTCTCGGTAACATCCCTGAGCAGCAAGAGCTTCTGGTTTGCCCCGTACGGCACCACTCTGCAGTTCAGCCAGCCCTCTTCCTTTACCGGCGACGGGATCTCGATTTCCTGCGCAAACGCGTTCGAATGCAGAATTTCCGCCAGCTTCGGGTCCCGCAGGATATTGTCCACGCGCTGCCCGCGGTCCTTCTTGCGCTTCAGGCCGCCCAGGTTCTTCGCCGCCTTGTTGCACATGACGATCTGGTTTTCCTCATCGAGGATAACGGCGCCGTCAGGCATCGCATCAGTGGAACGACGGATCTCTTTCAGCAGGCGCCGGTATTCACGCTTGGAGCGAAGCGCGCGTTCGTGTTCATAGTTGTAGCGCGAAAACATCTGTTGCCAGATGCCCTCGCCGTAGCGGAACTGATCGAAATCGCGAGTATGCACTGCGCGATTGAAACTGAGCAGTTGCCGGACCTGCCACAGGAGGATCACCAGCGCGGCGACCAGGAGACCCCAGTCCGCATGCCCGTATACCCAGCCAATCAGGCCGCCGGCAGCGAGGATGCCTGCAATACCGAAAACGAATTTTCGCGAAGATCCGGGCATGTTCGACTCAGGAATCGCGCACCGAGAAACGGTAGCCTGCGCCGCGAACCGTCTGGATATAGGCATCTGCACCCTGCTCCGCAAGCGCCTTGCGCAGCCGTCGAACATGGACGTCGACGGTTCTTTCTTCGACGTACACGTTGGCTCCCCATACGCGATCGAGCAGCTGGGTGCGGCTGTAGACGCGGTCCGGATGCGTCATCAGGAATCGCAGCAAACGATATTCGGTGGGACCGAGGCGGATCTCCGTACCTTCCGCAACCACCCGGTGACCCGCCGCATCCAGTTCGAGCACGCCTGCATGCAATACCTCATCATTCACGGACTGCGAGCGCCGCAATACGGCCTGAATCCGCGCAATCAACTCACGTGGCGCGAACGGCTTGGTGACGTAGTCGTCCGCGCCGCCTTCGAGGCCGGCAACCTTGTCGTATTCGTCGGCGCGCGCGGTGAGCATGATAATCCCCAGGTCCTCGTTGCCCTGCTCGCGCTTCAACGTACGGGTCAATTCGAGCCCGCTCATGTCCGGCAGCATCCAGTCGATCAGCGCCAGGTCAGGACGCTCGTCAGCCAGCAGGCGCCTTGCGCTGCGACAGTCGCAGGCCTCGACAGTTTCAAACCCTGCCCTGACCAGGTGAAATGCGATCATCTCCCGAATCGGCGCCTCGTCTTCGACGATCAGTATCTTGCCAGCTGCCATGGTCCCTTCCTGCTGCACGCGAACGCACGGGCAGCGGATGCCCGTTCGCGTCGCATTACAGCAGCACTATATTACAGAACTGTTACGAACCACGCGGGCGAGCGGGCTGCGCGACCGTCTGGCGCAGGTAGGCGGGAACCACATCCTGCGGATCGATGGCTGCGCCCGATTCGGCAAGCCTGGCACCGGCTGCCAGCAGATAACGGGCGTTGGGGTGGCTGCAGGAGCTCACCGCCGCAAGCAGCGCCCGGTTGGCTTCGAGGAGCTTCGGATACCGCTGCCAGCCGAAGCCCGCGGCCGTGAAGCGGCCGGACTCCAGCTGCAGTTCGCTGATCACGGACTGGTCGTGCAGGCGCTCGGCACCGAGTAACTCCGGCACTGCCTCGCTGCCGGCCGAATACAGGCCGAGGTAGACCTCGTCCATATGGGCATCCTGGCAGACGGCCACCGCGGCAGCACCTTCTGTCTCCACGACCTCGGCCGCGACGGCGAGCATCGATGACACGGGCACGATCCCGATGCCGGCTCCGTGAGCGAGCCCCTGCGCAACGGACGTCGCGATGCGCATGCCGATAAACGAACCCGGCCCGTTGCCCAGCACGATCGCATCGAGCTCGGCGGACGCGACACTACCTTCTGCCAGGACTTCCCTGATCATGGGCACGAGCAGGCGCGTATGTTCCCGCGCCTGCTCCTCGTGGCGGCAGATCACCACGTCATCGAGCTGCAGCGCCACCGAACACGCAAGCGAAGAGGTATCGAGTGCCAGCAGCTTCACGCGACGGCCCCCGATCGCTCGTGGCGCTCGAAAAAGCGCTCTACTTCCTTCATCTCCGAGGTCGTTCCCATTGGTTCGAGGATATCGAGAAATGTCCTGCCGTAACTACGCGACATGATTCGCGGATCGCACAATACGATTACACCGTAATCGTCTTCGCCACGCAGCAACCGGCCGGCACCCTGTTTCATCGCCAGCGCCGCCTGCGGCAGCTGGTGCCCGGCAAAGCCGTTGCCCCCCTCCCGGCGGATGAACTCCAGGCGCGCCATCATCAGCGGGTCGGCGGGGGACGCGAACGGGAGCTTATCGATTGCGACAACCGTCAGGGCCGTGCCCCGCACGTCCACCCCCTCCCAGAAGCTGCCGGTGCCGAGCAGGACGGCATTGCCGGTATCGCGGAATCGCCGCAACAGGTCGTCGCGCGGCGCGGTGCCCTGGACGAGCAGCTTGCGCCCGGCGAGCCGGCTCTTGTGCGAGCGAAACCATTTCCTGGCGGCATTGAGCGCGCGGTGGCTGGTGAACAGGCAGAACACCCCCCCGCGGGTCAGCTCCAGTAACGGCGTAACGGCCTCCATCACCGCATCCGTGTGGGCCTTGTCGGACGGCTGCGGCAGGCCCGCTGGCAAATAGACGAGCCCGTTCTCGGCGAGGGCATAGGGACTCGGAAAAGTCAGACCCGTTACGGCGCCCAGTCCCATCCTGGAGGTGAAATGTGAAAAATCTTCGCCGACCGCCAGCGTCGCCGACGTGAATATCCAGGCCTGGTGGTCATTGTTAATCAGGCCGGAGAGTGTCCCGGACACATCCAGCGGCGTCAGGTTGATGCGAATGCTTCGCGGGTTCACCTCCAGCCAGCGCAGACCGTCCCAGCTGTCCTCGCTCACGAGCAGTGCCAGCCGTTCGCCGATGCCGAGCAGCTGTTCGTGCAGCTTCGCAACGTCAGCCGAGCCATCGCTGAGTGATTCGAGCCCCTGCGCTACTGCGCCAAGCGCGGCGGAGAGCGCATCAAAGGCTTCGCGCATGTCAGGCATCAGTTCATCCAGCTGATGCCTGCCCTCCTGCCGCGGCGCTGCAAGCCGCAGCGCCTTGATGGCCGTATCCAGCCGATCCACACGCCGCTGCAGTTCCCGCTCACCGTAGGGCAGTGTCGCCACCTGCACTTCATCGACGACGCGCTGCAACTCGCGGCTACCCACCGCGACGCCGAAGAACTGTACGGCCAGGTCCGGTACCTGGTGGGCCTCGTCGAGGATTACCGCCTCTGCATCGGGCAGGAATTCGACGAAACCGCTTTCCTTCATCGCGAGATCGGCAAGCAGCAGGTGATGGTTGACGACGACCAGGTCCGCTTCCTGCGCCCGGCGCCTGGCCTTCACGACGTGGCACTCCGTGTACTGGGGACAGTGCTGTCCCAGGCAATTGTCGGTCGTCGACGTCACGAGCGGCCAGATCGCCGAATCCTCAGCGACGGCCGTCAGCTCGGCTCGGTCACCGCTGTCGGTATGGTGGCGCCACTCGCGCACCTCGGTGTAGTCGCCGATCAGGGACGGCGCGATATCGTCCAGCTGCTCGAGCCGGTGCAGGCACAGGTAGTTGGCACGACCCTTCAGAAGCGCGGTGCTGACAGGGCGCCCGACCGCCCTGCCGACCAGCGGCAGGTCCCTGTGATAGAGCTGGTCCTGCAGCGCCTTCGTGCCGGTACTGATAATGGTCTTGCGGCCGCTCATCAGTGCGGGCAACAGGTAGGCGAAGGTCTTGCCCGTACCCGTTCCGGCCTCGATCACGAGCTTTTCAGACGTCGCGATCGCATCCGCCACGGCCTCGGCCATCCATGCCTGGCCGGCGCGGGGCTGGAAACCCGGCAGCAGCGCCTTGAGGGGGCTGTTTTCGCCGAAAAAATCGGGAAGGCTGGTCACGGCAGAGAGGTTACACGCTTCCACCCCGCCTTGGGTATCGCTTTAACCGCCGTAATGCCGATGTTCGGGCGCGATGGTAGTTCGGAAAACCCGGGCTGCAATCGCAGGCATTCCCGGTATAATTTCGCCCCCTCAGTCCCCCAAGCCCGGCATAAATACTATGACAACCAAGCTCCCAGCCCTGAAGGAGTGGGTCGACCAGGTCGCAGAACTCACACAGCCCGAATCCGTTCACTGGTGCGGCGGCGACGCCGCCGAGTATCACCACCTGATCGGCCAGATGATCGAAGACGGTACCCTGTCCGAACTCAATGACGATGGCTATCCGAACTGTTACCTGCACCTGTCGGACCCCAACGACGTTGCCCGGGTCGAACACCTGACTTACGTCTGCACGCCGGAGCAGGAGGACGCCGGGCCCAACAACAACTGGATGAGCCCGGGCGACGCGCACGCCAAAATGGACGCACTGTTCGACGGCTGCATGCGCGGGCGCACCATGTACGTCATTCCTTACTGCATGGGCCCGATCGACTCGCCCTATTCCCGCTGCGGCGTGGAGATTACCGACAGCCCGTATGTCGTCATCAACATGCGGATGATGACCCGCATGGGAAGCGCCGCGCTCGAACGAATCGAGCGTGAGGGCACGTTCGTGAAAGGGCTGCACTCGACCGGGGAGCTCGATCCCGAGCGGCGCTTTATCGTGCATTTCCCCGAGGAACTCTCCATCCAGAGCTTCGGCTCCGGCTACGGCGGCAACGCGTTGCTGGGCAAGAAGTGCCACGCCCTCAGGATCGCCAGTCACCAGGCCCGTAGCGAGGGCTGGCTGGCCGAGCACATGCTGCTGATGGGTGTAGAGAGCCCCGATGGCGAGACCCACTACATTGCCTGCGCATTCCCGTCGGCGTGCGGCAAGACCAATCTCGCCATGCTGATACCGCCCCATTCTCTGCCGGGCTGGAAGGTCTGGACGCTCGGCGACGACATCGCCTGGCTGCACCTCGACGAGGATGGTGTCCTGCGTGCCATCAACCCGGAGTCGGGTTACTTCGGCGTCGTGCCCGGCACCAATGAAAAGACCAACAAGAACGCGTTCGACATGATCCACCACAACACCATTTTCACGAACGTGGGGCGTACGGCGGACAACAAGCCCTGGTGGGAAGGCAAGAACGTGGGTGAGCCGGCGTACGACTGGCAAGGCCGCGAATACGATTCGGCCAATGGCCCGGCGGCACACCCGAACTCGCGCTTCACGGCTGCCGCAACAAACAATCCGAGTTACTCCAGGCTCATGGATGCGCCCGAAGGCGTACCGATCTCGGCGATCGTGTTCGGCGGCCGGCGCAAGGAACTCGCACCACTGGTATACGAAGCCAGGGACTGGCAGCACGGGGTTTTCGTCGGCGCCGGTGTCGCGTCTGAAACCACGGCGGCAATGGTCGGCGAAGTGGGCGTCGTGCGCCGTGATCCGATGGCCATGAAACCTTTCTGCGGCTACAACTTTGCCGATTACTGGGCGCACTGGCTGTCATTCCCGGAGCGCACCGACAAGTTGCCGAAGATCTTCCACGTCAACTGGTTCCGCCAGGACGAAAACGGCAAGTTCATGTGGCCGGGTTTCGGCGAGAACCTGCGTGTGCTGCGCTGGATCATCGATCGCGTCGAGGGTCGCGCCCATGCACGTGAGACGCCGATCGGTCTGCTGCCCAATGCCGAGGATATCGACACGTCGGAACTGGATATCGACGAGACGACGATGCGCAAGCTGACGACGATCAATCCGGTGACCTGGGCCGAGGAAATGGAAGCAATCGGCGAGTACCTGGAGAGCTTCGGCGATCGCACGCCCCGGGCACTGCTGGAAGAACAGCAGCGCATAAAGGCGGAGCTTGACGCCGTAGACTGGCCGCCGGCCGGTAATTAGCCTGTAGGAGCGGGCCTCGGCCCGCGATCGATGTTCGGGAACCGCGCCTAGTCCAGCGCCTTGAAGTGAATCGCGAGGCTGCCGCCCGGTTCTTCCGCACGGCCCAGGCCGATCGTGCCTTCGCTTTTCAGTTCGGTGGAATCGCGACGCACGAAAATCTCTTCGCCCTGGACGTTTTGCAGGAACGTGCCGTTGGTACTCTGGTCGACGAGGATAAACTTGCCGCGACGCAGTTCGACCTTGGCGTGGATGCGTGAGATGAGGTTGCCCTTCACCACGAGGTCGTTGTCGTCGGCCCGGCCGATATTCACGCTCTTGCGCTTGTCGCTGACCTCGACGGTCTGGTCACGGACGGTCAGAACCATGCGTGACGCATTGCGCCCCCGGTTTTCCCACTCGATCGTGGGGAGCATGCTCGTCGCTTCCTCGGGATTCCAGAGCAACTCGTAGAGGGCGACTTCGTCCATCTTGCCGCGCACGGTCGCGACATCGATCTGCCGGGTCTGCTCCTGCAGTTTGGGGCTCATCTTCTCCACGGTTTCGCCGGAAATGACTATCTGCCGGGATTTCGCCTGCGATGTCATGCGATTGGCTGTGTGCACGGCGGCGCCGAAAATATCGTTCTGCTCCTGCACGACCGGCCCGAAATGGCAGCCGACGCGAATGGACACGGGAATGCGGCCACCCTGCTTGCTCTCTGACGATATTCGCGACTGCATCATGACGGCTGCACCCATGGCGTCGTCGACGGTCGCGAATGTCGACATCACTTCGTCACCAATTGTCTTGATTACGGTGCCGTTATAGTTGTGAGTCGCGTCCTTCATCACGTCGAGGCACAGCGCGACGGTCTCGCTCGCCTTGGTATCGCCGAACTTGTCATACAGCTGGGTACTGCCGACAACATCAGCAAAAAGAATTGCGACTTCCAGGTCCTGTGCCATCTCAGACTTTAAAGCGGTTTATGCCTGTAACCGTCAACTGCTTAATATACAAGTTATTTTTCGGCAACGATATATGCGATCCACGCGAGATCGGCTTCGCCCTTGTCTTCCGGAGTAAAGATGCCGTTGCCCTCGCCGTCCTCGTCTTCGCCTTCCCAGTAAACCGTCGCCTTGCTGAAGCCTGCCTCGAGCAGCATGTCGCGGAGTTCCGGCGCCGTATACAGGCGCCACGAATAGCTGAACGCCCGCTTGAGCTTCGAACCATCCGGGAACTTGAAGTGGATGAAGCACTTCATGTGGTTCGTCACCGGATGGAACTCCGCCTGTTCCCAGATGTACGTGAAGCCGTCCATCTTGGTTTTTTCCCTGGTCTCCTCGAAGGACTCGGGACCGCCGAACATGTCCATGAACAAGACACCGTCATCCTTCAATGCGTCGTAGCAGCGGCGCATGTAGCGGACCATCGTCGCGCGCTCCTCGAAGATCCAGTAACTGAAATTGAATGCCGCCAGCACGTCCACTTTGGGGGTCTCGACTTCCAGCACGTCGGATTCGATCAGGCTGACACGGGCCTGGTCCTCGGCGGGCAGGCGCCCTACCCGGTTGTTGCGCCCCCACTCGAGTACGGACGGGTCGATGTCGACACCAATGGCCTGGTACTCCTTGCCCTGGCCTACCCACTCGCAGCAGGCGCTCGCCGTACCGCAAAAGTCCTCGCGAAACAGGTAGGCCGTGCGCCCACTCAGCTGCCGGAACGTGGTCTGCATGAACTCGACTTCGTTCTCGACGTTCTGCACCGACTCTTCGTAGAGTTCGTGGATATCGGCCTGCTCGGCCATCGTGGGTCGATTCTTCTTGGGCTTGACGCTCATCGGGAGTAGTACGCTCGCAGCTTGGAAAGGTTGGTCATTGTAACGGACTTACGCGGCTACCGGCATCTTATCGAGGGCCTCTATCAGCACCTCGGTCCCGGCGCCATCCTTGAATGCATTCTCGCTGATGTAGCGGCGCCAGGTGCGTGCACCGGGCTGCCCGGTGAACAGGCCGAGCATGTGTCGCGTTATCCGGCCGAGACGTTCGCCGCGAGCGAGTTCTTTCTCGATATAGGGAATCATCTGCATAACGACATCGCCCCGATCGGGCGGGCTCCAGCCAGGATCGAAATGTTGTTCCAGCTCCGCGAGAAAATACGGATCGTGGTAAGCCTGCCGACCGATCATTACACCGTCGACGTTGCCGAGAACCTCGTCCACCTGCTCCACGGTCGTTATGCCGCCATTGAGAATGATCTCGAGGTCCGGCAGATCTCGCTTGAGCTGGAAGACCCGTTCGTATTTCAGGGGTGGTACCGAGCGGTTCTCCTTCGGGCTCAGCCCCTCGAGAATTGCGACCCGTGCGTGCACGATGAACTTGCGGCAGCCGGCCTCGCGCTGCATGTCCACGAATCGCCTGAGAAACTCGTAACTGTCTTCGTCGTCAATGCCGATTCGCGTCTTGACGGTAACGGGGACGTCGCACGACAGGCGCATCGCACGCAGGCAGTCCGCGACCACTTCGGGATGCGCCATCAGGCATGCGCCGAACTGCCCGCTTTGCACGCGATCGCTCGGGCAGCCGACGTTGATATTGATCTCGTCGTAACCGAACTCCGCGCCCCTGCCGGCTGCTTCCGCCATCAGCCCGGGATCGCTGCCGCCAACCTGCAGCGCCACCGGGTGTTCGGCAGGGTCGAAGGCGAGCAGGGTCGCGTAGTCGCCGTGGTGGATCGCCGCCGCCGTCACCATTTCGGTGTACAGCTGTGCCTTCGGGCTCAGTAGCCGCAGGAAATAGCGGCAATGCCGGTCCGTCCAGTCCATCATCGGCGCCACGAGGACCGGTCGGTACTTCATGGATTCAGGCAAGCTTCTTTCCCCATTCGACGTACATCCACCTATATAATCCAAACATAATGAAACCGAAATCGAAACCGGCGGGCCGCGATCGTGTTTGACACCGCAGAGCTCGGGCAGAGCCTTCCAAAGGCCGAGTTCAAGAAGCGTGAGCTGGAACTGCGCGCCAGCCTGCTGCGACTCCAGTACACGGCCCTCGAAATGGCGCGTTTCCCCATCATCATCGACTTTGCCGGCGTCGATGGTGCCGGCAAAGGCACCACGATGAACATGCTGGACAAGTGGATGGACCCGCGCTGGATCCGTGCTATCGGCTACCAGCCGCCATCCGAAGAGGAAAATGCGAGGCCTCGCTTCTGGCGCTACTGGCGGGACATTCCACCGAAGGGCCGGATGGGCGTATACCTCAGCGGTCGCTACTCCGCGCCCCTGCTGCAGCGCGTCTATGGCGAAATCGACGATGCGGAATTCGACGATCGCCTCGCGGAGATCATCCGCTTCGAGAATACCCTCGCGGACGATGGGGCGTTGATACTGAAATTCTGGATGCACCTGAGCCGGGATGCGCAAAAGGAACGCCTCGAGGCACTTTCGGCGGATCCGATGCTCGGCTACCAGGTCAAGGACAAGGACTGGCGCAATCACGAGCACTACGACGACTTCATCCACGCCGCCGAGAAGATCATCACGCGAACCAACCGCGCGGCCGCCCCGTGGATGATCGTGGAAGGGGTCGACCCGTATTACCGGCACCTGCGCGTTGGCGAGGTCATCCGGGCGGAGCTGGAGCGGCACATTGCGATCCACGAAAACTCGCCGGAGACTCCGGCAGCGGCGAGGCCGGAGCCGCAAAGGACCGAAGGGGAAGAGTCGCTGCGGCCGCGCACGATCTTCGACAACCTCGACCTGTCGGTCCGGCTCACGGACGTCAAATACCCGAAGAAGAAAAAGAAGCTGCAGGCGAAACTCGGTGAGCTCGGCCGCAAGGCGCATGAGCAGGGCCAGTCGACCGTACTCGTTTTCGAGGGGCCCGACGCCGCGGGCAAGGGAGGCGCCATCCGGCGCACCGTATGGAGCCTGGATGCACGCACCTACCGCATCTACCAGTTTGCCGCACCGACGGATATCGAGCGCGCGCATCACTACCTGTGGCGTTTCTGGTCGAAACTGCCGAAGGCCGGCAACGTATCCATTTTCGACCGCAGCTGGTACGGGCGAGTGCTCGTAGAGCGCACCGAGGGATTCGCCACCGAAGACGAGTGGCGCCGGGCGTTCGGCGAGATCAACGATTTTGAAAGCCAGATCGTGGATCGTGGCATCCTGCTGTTGAAGTTCTGGCTGCATATCTCCAAGGACGAGCAGCTGAAACGCTTTAATGAGCGCGCCGAGTCAGCCTACAAGCACTGGAAGCTCACGGACGAAGACTGGCGTAACCGGGACCAGTGGGAGCAATACGAGATCGCCGCTCACGACATGGTGCAGTTCACCAGCACGCGTGCAGCGCCATGGATCCTCGTCGAAAGCGACAGCAAGCATTACGCCCGGCTGAAGATACTGAAAACCATTTGCGACGCGCTCGAGGAGCGCATCAGTTAGTCAGCCAAGGGCGGTGCGAATCTTCTCTATGTCACGATAACGCGACGGGATGTCGTCCCGCGCGGCAGCGGCGCGCAGGTCGGCGAGTTTGCGCAGGGACTTCAGCAGGACAGGCAGCGGCGGTCCGCTCGCCGTCAGCCCGTCACGCTCCTCGACCCCCGCGCCGACAGCCGGCTTCTCGATGAACTTGTGCACGAGCTTCTCGTGGTGCTGAGTGGCGGTTGCACCGTGCGCCTCGCAGACCTCGAGGAACATCGCCGCATTCCTGCGAAACCAGGGTGTCCCGCCGCTCGCTTCGAGATTCTCCAGGAAGCTGTCCAACAGGCTCTTGCGTCGCATGCAGTCGCGCAGTACAAGCTGGTCTTCGGGCCTCATGAACAGGAACTTGTCGACCAGGAGCTGCGAGTAATAGGGATCGTCCGCGCGGCAAAGCCCGAGTAGCAGGTCGATGACATTAATGCCTGCGAAATCTCCCGCATTCGCCCCGCGGTATTCGTGCAATCCCACCTTGTGCGGCTTGTAGTAGGGCCGCACGCAGTAGAAGAAGCGGTCGATATCGAGCTTCTCGAACAACTCATCGTTGAATCGCCTGACGTCCCCGAGGGCATCCCGCGCCGCGACGAGCAGATCGAAGGTCACGGAGTGCGACACACCAAGCGGCAGCGTACGCAACAGTGCTTCCGCCGCACGAATGTAGGCGAATACGGCGCGCGTGTTGTAGTTGATGAATATGCGCTCGTCATCGAGGGACGTGAAGCTCTTGTACACGCCACCCTCTGCGTGATTGTGCGTTTCGAGGTGTGCCGACGCGAAACGCGGGATCATGCCGAGTGTCGCGCCAAGCTGCATCGCCAGTGCCGATGCTTCCACGAGCGGCGACTTGCGCTCGTTGGCAGGATTCGTCAATTCGTGCCGGCGGCAGGCCGCCATGTAAAAACCGACGTTGCCCAACAGGTCGAACTGACTGTCGAAACCCTCGTCCGTGTTGCCTTCTTGGAGAAGGGCCTTGATGCAGGTCCTTCCCTCTTCAAGGAGCCGGGACTTGATGTCGTCGCCTGCACCCGCAACATCGCTGCGATCCTCCCGGGCAAAATACAGCTCTTCGAGTGCCGTATTCATTTGCTTGAAGTCGTTGCGGATCCAGTGATCGAAAGCCTCGGTATTGCTCGTCATCGCTTGCTGTCCATGGGTTGCGGCTGGCCGCAGGCTGATGCGGCATTCTAGCAATGGCAGGACGGGCTGCATTGCTTTATTTTGGTTGCTAACACGTGGTCAGCAGCTGACGCAGGCGATCTTCGGGCTTCACTATGCATCGGGAAAAATTCGCGCTGGGAGACGGCATTTACCTTCTCAACCACTCCGTGGGGCGCCCGCCCGTTACGGCGCAGGCCGCCGCCAGGGGTGGTTTCTTCGAGCCCTGGGCGTCGGGTGCTATCGAGCCATGGGACGCCTGGTTTGCAGAGGTCGACCGGTTCCGAGGGACGGTCGGCAAGTTGCTCAATTCCGATGCGGAAAATGTCTGCCCGCAGGCCAATCTCTCGAGCGCGCTGACCAAGATCGTGCACGCCCTGCCCCGGCGCATCGGGCGGGACACCATCGTATATACAGAGGCGGACTTCCCGTCGATGGGATTCGTCCTGGCAATGGCCGGAAGGGAGGGATTCCGGTTGCGCTGCATTCCTGACACGGCGGATTTCAGCTCGCTGGATTGCTGGGAATCAACGCTCGACGACGACTGCTGCCTGGTCCTGGTGACGCACGTACATTCGAACACCAGCCGCCAGGTGCCTGTCGCCGACATCTGCGAACTCGCCCGGTCACGCGAGGTCATGACGGTAGTCGACATCGCCCAGTCGGCCGGCATCGTGCCAATCGACGTCAATCGCTGGGATGCTGACTTCATCGTGGGTTCCAGCGTGAAGTTTCTATGCGGCGGTCCGGGCGCGGGCTTCCTGTGGGTAAACGAGCGTGTGCTTGCAGATTGCAGGCCAACGGATGTGGGCTGGTTTTCACACGCCGATCCATTCGAATTCGACATCCACCAGTTCCGTTATGCAGACAGCGCTCTCCGATTCTGGGGCGGTACGCCAGCTGTACTGCCTTACGCGGTCGCCGCAAACAGCATCGAGACAATGCTCGGAATCGGGATCGAGCAGATTCGGGCACACAGTCTCGAACTCACGCAGACCCTGATCAACAGCGTTTCAAGAAAACACCTGTTCACACCTGCCCGCCCGGCAAATCGCGGCGGCACCGTGGTACTGGACTTCGGCGAGCGGCAACAGGCTGCCGCGCAAGCGCTGACCGATGCCGGCGTGCACTTCGACATCCGGCGGACCGGTATGCGGTTTTCCCCGCACATCTATACGTCCAGGGAAGAGATTGAAACCGTTGTCTCCTGCCTCGCGCCCTTTGCCCGCGCGGCCGTATAATAGGCGCCCACAGCAAGGAGCTATCATGAGTACCGCAGCAAAGGCAGAGAGCCCGATGAGCAAATCGAACCCCGCAGCCACCTGGGCATCTTTCAGCTGGGAGGATCCCTTTCGGCTCGAGCAACAGCTTACCGACGACGAGCGCCTGGTCATGGATACCGCGCGACAATATGCACAGGATCGGCTCGCGCCGCGCATACAGGAAGCGTATCGCGATGAAAACACCGATCCCGCCATCTTCCGTGAGATGGGTGAGCTGGGACTGCTCGGGTCGACGATCGAGGGCTACGGCTGCTCCGGACTCGGCTACGTCAGCTATGGCCTTATCGCCAGGGAAGTGGAACGGGTCGACTCCGGCTACCGCTCGATGCTGAGCGTGCAGTCGAGCCTCGTGATGTACCCCATTTACGCCTATGGCAGCGAAGCGCAGCGCGAGAAGTACCTGCCGAAACTCGCGACGGGCGAACTCATCGGTTGCTTCGGCCTGACGGAACCCGACCATGGCTCGGATCCGGGCGGCATGAAATCCCGTGCCCGAAAGGTCGATGGCGGTTACGAACTGACCGGCACCAAGATGTGGATCTCGAACTCGCCGATTGCGGACGTCTTCATCGTGTGGGCGAAGAACGAGGAAGGCCGCGTGCGCGGCTTCATACTCGATAAAGGGATGAAGGGGCTGAGCGCGCCAAAAATCGAGGGCAAGCTGTCGCTGCGCGCATCGATCACGGGCGAGATTGTCATGGATGGCGTATTCGTGCCCGAGGAGAACATGCTGCCCGACGCCGACGGCCTGAAGGGCCCGATGGGCTGCCTGAACAACGCACGCTACGGCATCGCGTGGGGTGCACTCGGTTCAGCGGAGGCCTGCTGGCACGCAGCGCGCGAGTACGTGATGGACCGCAAGCAGTTCGGCCGGCCGCTCGCGGCGAACCAGCTGATCCAGAAGAAGCTTGCCGACATGCAGACGGAAATCGGCCTCGGGCTGCAGGGCTGCCTGCAGGCGGGCCGCCTGAAGGACAACAACCAGCTCGCGCCGGAGCTGATCTCGCTGCTCAAACGCAATTCCTGCGGCAAGGCGCTGGAGATCGCCCGCGCTGCACGCGACATGCACGGCGGCAACGGTATCTCGGACGAGTACATCGTGTTCCGCCACATGGCGAACCTGGAATCGGTGAACACTTACGAGGGCACGCACGATATCCACGCGCTGATCCTCGGCCGGGCACAGACCGGCATCCAGGCTTTCTCGGGCTAGAGATAATCGCGGGCCGAGGCCCGCTCCTGCAGGTCGAACTACCTGCAGGAGCGATTCTCGAACCACAATCCTCTATTTATCCAGCTCGGCAGCGATAGTCGCTGCGATCACGCCGTAGCCATGCCGGTTGGCGTGAATATTCGGACCGACGGGTGACGGCGCGCACATCCACGTGTAAGCGCAGATGTTCAGCACATTTTGCGGCAGCCCCAGGTACGGGTTCAGGCTGAAATTGCCCGAGTCATACGCTGCCGCTACGTCGGCCACCGGTATGCCGAGTCCGCGATAAACCGGGCCGAGCGTGACGTAGTTCAGCGTGTCGGCCAGTAACGCGGACCGGGTAGCCAGCATCTGGCCCGATTCGCCCGTGAACCAGAACGCCAGGAAGGTGTTGTAGTAGTTCATCGCAACGAACTTCGTGTCGGGATGCGCCGCCTGCTTGAGCGTCATGACTATCGTGATCAGTTTTGTAGACAGGTCATTGAACGCGTTTAACAGGCAGACATCGTTTACGTAGCTCGTCGCCACGTCGATGCAATTCGCCTCCAGGACGTCGTTGACGCCCATGTCGATAGTCACAATCGCTACATTTTCCCTGTGCGCGTGCAGGAACTCGACGGCCTGCGCGAGCTGCGAGCCTTCCGCGTATTCACACTTGCCGCCGTTGATCATCGTCTCCGTCGTTTCACCGGGGCAGCCGAGTTTGGTGAGTTTCAGCTTGCGAAAATCCGGCGCGACGATGTCGTGCAGTTGGTCCGCGTAGCCTTCATCGGTGACCTGGTTGACGCCGGCGATGTCCGGCTGGACACCGGCAGCGAGGGACGTCCCGATAGACAGGTAATGCCGCACGCCGCTGTCGTGGCCGCTGGCCGATGCGACATTGGCGGCCATGATCGATGTCAGGCAGAGCAGCCACATTATTCGTCGAATAGTCATAATCTTCTCTCCTCAAAGCAGTTTCGTGTCGTTGCCGGCAGGCATCTGCCGGTGTTTGCAGGATGCGCCGGCACATTCACCCGCACGTGAGGGAGACAGGATTTTTGACTGATGGATTGGTGATTGCGCGAGGGCGCGCTCCTGCAACCGGGAACCGGTATTTGAGTTAGCCTTGGCACATGTGTGACACCTTCGTCATCGTAGAGCGCGGGCGGGTGCTATTCGGCAAGAACAGCGACCGGGACCCGAACGAGGCCCAGGTATTGAGCTGGGCGCCGGCCGCCTCGCACGCGGAAGACTCGACACTGCGCTGCACCTGGATCGACATTCCGCAGGTCGCGCGGACACATGCTGTGATATTGAGCCGGCCGTTCTGGATGTGGGGCGCGGAGATGGGTGCCAACGAGCACGGCGTCGTCGTCGGCAACGAAGCGATATTCACGCGCGAGCCTGTGGCGGGCGAAGGCCTGCTGGGAATGGACCTGGTCAGGCTCGGCCTCGAGCGGGGCGACTCCGCGGATGCAGCGAAAGACATTATCTGCGAGCTCATTCTGCAGCACGGCCAGGGCGGTCGCTGCGGCTACGACAAACCCGGCTTCAGTTACCACAACAGCTTCCTGATTGCCGACGCCGGCGGGGCCTGGGTCGTCGAAGCGGCCGGCAGGAAGATTGCCACGCTACGTATCGACGAGGGCGTCTACGCTATCTCGAACGGCATCACCCTGCCGGAACTGTCCTCGCGCGAAGACCGCGTCCGGCCACGGGTCGCCATGGCCGCCGGGCGGCGGCGGCGCGTACGATGCCTCGCGGAATCGGCGACATCTGCCCGAGATGCAATGGACGTGTTGAGGGATCACGGCGAGGGTAACGACGGTCCAAGCTACCGGCGACTGAACGGCGCCATGTCTGCACCGTGCATGCACGCCGGCGGCTGGCTGGCCGCCAGCCAGACCGTTGCCAGTTTCGTCGCCGAACTCGGCGAATCGGAACAGCGCTTCTGGACCACCGGCACCTCCGCGCCCTGCCTCAGCGTGTTCCGCCCCGTATCGGTACAACGCGCTCGTGAAGTCGGTTCACCCACCGGGCGGCGGGACGACAGCCTGTGGTGGACTTTCGAAGGCATACACCGACTACTATCGGGTGCCGAGCCTGTTTTACTCTCCGAATTCCGCTCGGATCGTGACCGCGTGCAGGCTCTCGTCCTCGACAGCGAAGAGGATGCAGCCTGGCAGATTGCAGACGGCTGGCTGCGCGAGTGGCAGGAACGTCTGTCCCGCGTAAGCAGTGCCGATACGCGGCCACGCTGGCTGCGCCGATACTGGCGACGGGTATCCGAGCAAGCGTCCGCCGCAAGCCGCCTGCCCTGGCGGCCGGCCTAGCCTGTACCGCCTGGTCCCAACCTGGCAGTCCGGGACTCGGGCTGGTCCAGCTCAAAAGGTCTGTGAGTGGATGTGGCTGATCTTGTCAGTCATCGGCAGGCGGAAGAATCGCCTGAGTTCGGAGAGAACCGCGTCGCCGTCCCTGACGAGGCGACCGCGCAGCGCGTGACAGAATCTTGCCGCGTACTCGTTGGCCGCGCGGTACCGTGCGAGTTGCTCGTCATCGAGTTCGGCACGAAAACTCACATCATCGAACAGCCAGCCATGCAGGTGCTCGAGCATCTCGGTCCTGCCCTGGCCGAGCGCCAGCAGGGTTGTGCCGACGAACTTGTCGACCTCGGCCTGCAGTTCGAGCTCCAGTAAGGTCACGCAACGGTCGCGGGATGCCTTCCAGACGACGCAGTTGAAGTGACTGATACCTTCGAGCACCTTCCACAGGTCGTCCAGCTGATCGGCGCGGAGCCGGCTCAGCGGATCGGCGGACTCGAGACGCGCCAGCAGTTCACCATCGAGAAACAGTGACAGCGCGAGTCCCTCTTCGTCTTCCGACATCAACAGGGTCTCACTGGTATCCGCGAGTATCGAGCCCGCTCCGAGACATTGCGCGAGCCCGGGATCGGTAATGAGGTAATCGCGGACATCGTGCACGCCGCCCACCTGGTAGATGTCGCTCAGGTGCTGCTGCAGGCGGTCTATCATCAGTGCCGCCCCGGGGGCCTCGCATCGAAGATCGGCACCACGCCGTTGTCGGCAAGCAGCTTCCGCGCGCGGCGGCTGCCGGTCTTGAGCCAGATCTCGTAGGTGCGCAGCAGGTCGCGATCCGACTCCCCTCGCGCCTCGTCGCGCACCTCGTTCAGGACGTCCACGAGAACCTGGAACTTGACGGCCAGTTCGCGGTAGATGTCCGCGAAAGCATTGCCGCGGAACGTCCCGCGCACCTCCTCGGAGAGCGAGCCGTACGCGGTCCCGCCCATGCGTATGTAGTAATCGACGTCAACCGGTTTGTACGCGAGGCTGTCGGCGAAAAAGCCGCTGATGAAAAGCGCGACGTCGCCGATCCGTTGCAGCGCATGATTCCTGGCCGCGGCTGTCGGCGCGTCTGCGGCGTCGGCCATCATGAGCGCCAGCGGGCGCAACCCGTAGCTTTCGCCGTGGTCCTCGTAGAGTTCCTCGGAGCGGGAAAACAGCGTTAGGAGATTGACCACGTAATGCGCGGCATGAGGATCCACATCGACGCCCTGTCGTGACATGACGCCGTCGATCGAGGTACGAAAGTAGTCCGCCAGGTTTTGTACCTGCACTACTCTGTCACTGCGGCTTTGACCATGCATGAATTCCGGCCTCAGCTGTGCTTGGTTCAGATATAGCGCAACCGTGCCTCCGCGCTTGTGACACGGTTCACGATACTTGCATTATGTCGCTAATTTACCTGCGATTTTGCCCAGTCCGCAAGCGTCATGCCTGCGCTCGCCAGGCGCTCGAGCAGCGGCGCCGGCGTCCAGTTTTCGGACCCGAAACGTCGTTCGAACTCCCGTATGCGCTCGTGTACCTGCGCCAGACCCACGGCATCCGCGTAATGCATGGGGCCGCCGCGCCAGGCCGGAAATCCATAACCGTAGACGTAGACGACGTCGATGTCGCCGGGCCGCTGCGCGATGCCCTCGTCGAGGATATTCATGCCCTCGTTGACGAGTGCGAACAGCAGGCGGTCGACGATTTCACTCGCCTCGAGCTCGCGTCGCTCCACGCCCAGCGCGGCGGCCTCGCGTTCGATCAGCGCCTGAACCTCAGGGTCACTCGAGCGTTGCCGGGTCTCCGGGTCGTAACGGTAGAATCCGGCGCCGGTCTTCTGGCCGAGGCGGTTCATCTCGACGAGCGCGTCGGCGACGCGATACGCGCGTGGGTCGCCACGTTCCGCTTCCGGCAGCCCCTGCCTGGCCTTGTAGCCGACGTCGAGGCCGGCGAGGTCGAAGACCGCCAGCGGCCCCATGGCCATGCCCCAGTCTTCCATCGCGCCATCCACCTGTTCGGGAGTCGCGCCTTCGATGACGCACAGTTGTGCCTCCCGCGCGTAATGACCAAGCATGCGGTTGCCGATGAAGCCGTAGCAGACACCGGACACGACCGGCACCTTGCGGATCTTCTTTGCCAGTGCCATGCAGGTTGCCAGCACGTCGTCCGCGGTCGCCGAAGCACGCACGACCTCGAGCAGTTTCATGATGTGCGCGGGACTGAAGAAATGCAGGCCGATGACGTCCCGCGGGCGCTTCGTCGCAGCCGCGATGCTGTCGACATCCTGGTACGAGGTATTGGTGGCGAGGATCGCGCCCTGTCGGCAAGTGGCGTCGAGCTTCGCGAAAACCTCCTTCTTGAGGTCGAGGTTCTCGAACACGGCCTCGATGACAAGGTCCGCATCGGACAGCGACTGGTAGTCGGTCGCACCGGCGATACGCCCGCGGCAGGCGAGCGCCTGATCCTCGCTCAGCTTGCCGCGCTTGACGCCGCCCTTGTAATTGCGGTCGATGATTGCGAGCCCCCTGGCGAGCGCCTCATCGTTGATCTCGAGGAGCACTACCTGCATGCCGGCATTCGCGAAGTTCATCGCAATACCGCTGCCCATGGTGCCGCCACCGATGATTCCGACCTTGTTTACGTCGCGCTGCGGCGAGTCCTTCGACAACCCCTGGATCTTCGCCGCTTCGCGTTCCGCGAAGAACATGTGGCGTAAGGCGGCGGATTGCGGGCTCTGCATGCACTCGATGAACTTTTCGCGCTCGATCTGCAGTCCCTCCGCAAAAGGCCGGGTCAGCGACGCCTCGACACAGTCGACGATCTTCTGCGGCGCCACCTGGCCGCGGGCGCGCTTTGCAATGGTGCTGCGGTACTGCTCGAGCACGCCTTCGGCAACGCTGTCTGCTGTCAACTCGCTGGTCTTGCGGCGGGGTGCGTCTTTCGCCGCGAGTTCCCGGCACCAGGCGAGCGCGGCCGTCCTGAGGTCGCCATCGACAAGCTGGTCAATGAGCCCGAGACTCGCCGCCCGCGCGGCGTCGACGGGATTGCCGCTGGTCATCATGTCGAGCGCCGGAGTCGCCCCGATCAGTCGCGGCAGGCGCTGCGTGCCGCCGGCGCCCGGCAGCAAGCCGAGCTTGACCTCGGGGAGACCGACTTTCGCGGCCGGTACGGCGCAGCGATAGTGGCACGACAGGGCCACTTCCAGGCCGCCACCGAGCGCCGTGCCGTGGATAGCGGCCACGACGGGCTTCGAAGAAGCCTCGATCGTATTGCACAGGTCCGGCAGATGGGGTTCCCTCGGTGGCTTCCCGAACTCGGTTATGTCGGCGCCGGCGATAAACGTCCTGCCCTCGCAGATGACCAGCACGGCCTTCGATGCGTCCTGTTGTGCAGCCGCCAGCGCGTCGTGGATTCCCTGCCGTACGGCATGCGACAGGGCGTTCACCGGGGGATTGGCGACGGAGATCACGCCGATGTCATCGACGAGTTCGTAACTGACGGGGGAAGTCATTGCGGTCCTTGTAGTCCGATGATGGGGAATGTCGTGGCGCCGGGCACCGATTGGCAATCGCCGTCACAAACGGTATGTTACCGGGGTTCGCAGCAAGGATGAGAATTCTCACGGTGTCGCTATGCGCCGGCATTTAACTGATCAGGTAGAAAGATACCTCAATTCCTTGAATAACAAGGATAATATTGTCGAGCAGCTCAAGGGGCGGCTGGCCGATATGCTGGCGCGTGGCGAGGCCAACGCCGACTATGCCTGCCGCGCCATGAAATTATCGAGGCGCACCCTGCAGCGCCGTCTCAAGGCCGAGAAAACGAGCTTTCAGAAAGTCCTCAAGGAAGTCCGGGCGGAACTTGCCGTGCGTTACCTCAGCGACCGGCGGCTGAAAGCACTCGAAGTAGCGATGCTCCTCGGCTATAACAACTTCAGTTCTTTCACGACGGCATTCAAATCCTGGTACAACATGCCGCCGGCCGAGTACCGACAGAAATTCCTCGCCTTTTGATATAAAGGGCCTCTCCGCTCACGGCGCCTGCCGGGAAGAATTGCGTTATGATTCGCGGCTGCTTGAGTGAGGAGCAATCATGCGCGAAATGCTGAAATTCTATATTGATGGCGAATGGGTCGACCCGGTCACGCCTAACCCGGTTGACGTCATCAATCCGGCGACGGAGGAGCCCTGCGGCAGAATCAGCCTGGGCGCTGCGGCGGACGTCGACCTGGCCGTAGCCGCTGCAAAACGCGCTGGACCCGGCTACGCGACGACAACGCGCGAGCAGCGTGTTGAGCTGCTCGAATCCATACTTGCCGAGTTTGCGAAGCGGTACGACGAGATCGCCGAAGCGATCATGGACGAAATGGGCGCTCCCTGGGGGCTGGCGAAGGGTGCCCAGGCAGGCAGCGGCCCGCAGCACATCAAGGCGGCTATCCGCGCGCTGAAGTCCATCGAATTCGAGGAACGTAACCGCACGACAGTGATCGTCAAGGAGCCGATCGGCGTCTGTGCCCTGATCACCCCCTGGAACTGGCCCGTCAACCAGGTCGCCTGCAAGGTTGCGCCGGCGCTCGCGGCCGGCTGCACCATGGTATTGAAGCCGAGTGAGATCGCGCCGTTCGACTCAATGATCTTTGCCGAAGTGCTGGACGCGGCCGGCGTGCCTGCCGGCGTGTTCAATCTCGTCAACGGCGACGGACCGGGAGTGGGCTCCGCACTTTCGCAGCATCCCGACGTGGCCATGGTGTCATTTACGGGTTCGACACGCGCGGGCGTTGCGGTCGCTCAAAATGCGGCGCCCACGGTCAAGCGCGTAGCCCAGGAACTGGGCGGCAAGTCCGCGAACATCCTGCTGGACGATGCCGACTTCGACAAAGCGGTCCGCGGGGGCGCCGAGGAATGCTTCGATAACACCGGGCAGTCCTGTAATGCACCGACGCGCATGCTGGTACCGCGCGACCGGATGGAAGAAGCGGCGGCAATCGCCGCAGAGGTAGCGAATTCCATTCGCGTCGGGGATCCCCGTGGCGAAGGCATCGAGGTCGGACCGCTCGTTTCGCAACAGCAGTGGACGAAGGTCCAGGCTCTCATACAAAAGGGCATCGACGAAGGCGCTACTCTCGCCGCCGGCGGCACCGGCCGGCCGGAAGGCCTCGACAAAGGCTGGTATGCCAGGCCCACCGTGTTTGCCGACGTGTCGAATGACATGACCATAGCTCGCGAGGAAATATTCGGTCCGGTGTTGTCGATCATTCCGTACGACGACGAGGACGAAGCCGTCGAAATCGCCAACGACACTCCCTACGGGCTCTCCGGCTACGTTTCGTCCGGCAGCCTCGACCGTGCCCGCCGCATCGCGGCCCGGCTTCAGACCGGGATGGTACACATCAACGGTGCACACCTGGATTCGATGGCACCATTCGGCGGTTACAAGCAGTCGGGGAACGGGCGTGAATGGGGCCCGCATGGCATCGAGGAATTTCTGGAAGTGAAATCAATTTACGGATTCGAGGCGTCCTGATGACACGACTTTCGCAGGTACTCGTATTTTTTGTCGCCGCATTCACCATCGGCGCCTGCGGGACCGAGAGCAGGTTGCCGGTTGCCAGCGGCGACGGCACCATCCGCATGATCAACGCGATCCCGACCTCGCCCGAGATCGGGTTTCTGATAGAGGAACGTGCCCTCGATGGCGTCGCTTACAAGAGCAACTCGACGCCGGAAAGCTGGGACGACCTCGAATACACCTTCAATTTCGAAATCAGCCGGCCCCCGCTCGGTCAACGCACCCGCATCGCGAGCCAGTTTCTCGATGTCGTGCGAGATATCGAATACACGTTCGTCGTGCGCGGGTCGCTGGATGCGCCGACAGTGGACGTTTGGGAAATCCCGGAGCGCAGCTTCAGCGGCACGGAGACAATATTCGAGATGCGCGTTGGACACGCGGCCGACGCACTTGGCCCCGTCGATGTTTACATCGATCTCGAAGGGATCGATCCGGCGCCTGGTGCCGAGGTCGCTACCCTGGCGCCAGGCGAGGTCTCTACACCGACCGACGTCGAAGAGAACGATTATGTCGTAACGATAACATCGGCCGG
>Ga0209536_100001999_pt1 | contig 33338 bp, 25 predicted proteins | sample DeeMarSeWOR28_12_FD_187461 | JGI IMG/M metagenome (GOLD analysis project Ga0209536, IMG submission 187461) | Marine sediment microbial communities from White Oak River estuary, North Carolina - WOR-2-8_12 (SPAdes) (version 2) | ecosystem: Environmental > Aquatic > Marine > Intertidal zone >... | reverse complement strand
GGCGAAGAGGCCCTGCGCAACCTCGATGAAGACGGTATCGTCCGCATCGGCGCGCGCGTAAGAGCTGGCAACATTCTGGTCGGCAAGGTGACCCCGAAGGGCGAAACGGACCTCTCACCCGAAGAGCGGCTGCTGCGCGCGATCTTCGGCGAGAAGGCCGGCGACGTTCGCGACGCTTCGCTCAAGGCCCCTCCTGGAATGGACGGCATCGTCGTTGGCATCAAGGTCTTCTCCCGCAAGGAGCGTGACGACAGGTCGCGCACACAGGACAAGAAGCGCATCGGCGAGCTCAAGAAGACGAGAGACGAAGAAATCGACCGGGTCAAAGGGCTTCGCAAGAAGAAGCTGTCGAAGCTCATGATCGGTCAGACCTGCGAAAAGCTGGTCAGCGCCGAGACCGGCGAGCTCATTGCCAAGTCCGGTCGCAAGATCAGCGACAAGTTCTTCAATACCCTCGACGTGGACAACCTTCAATGGGGGCTGGCCATCGTCAAGAAAGCCAAGGCCGACCATTTGTTCGTCGTCGACCTACTCACCAACACCAAGCAGAAGGTATTCGAGCGTCGCCACCCCGCGGGCCTGGAGTCCGGGGACATCATCATCGTCGGCCACCTGGACAGGGCCATTGACGGCGGCATCCTGGTCTCTTCCGATCTCACCGGCGGAGGGAACTGACATGGACACCATCGGTCTCTCCGGAAAGATCGCCAGGGGCTTTCTGACCTCCAAACTGACGCCACTCATCGTGGCAGCTTCTCTCATCCTTGGCGTTATGGCCGTGAGCGTCATACCCAGAGAGGAAGAACCCCAGATCATCGTACCCATGGTGGACGTTTTTGTCGGGTTCCCCGGTGCCACTCCCGAAGAGGTGGAGCAGAGGGTCACCAGGCCCCTGGAACGACTCTTGTGGGAAGTCAAGGGCGTCGAGTACGTGTACTCCATCGCCCAGCCGGGCCAGAATCTGACCATTGTCCGATTCAAGGTGGGCGAGGACATGGAAAAGAGCCTGGTCAACCTCTATACCAAGCTCATGCCCAACTACGGCATGATCCCCGGGGGGATCACAGAACCGATCATCCGCCCCAAGAGCATCGACGATGTCCCGACCCTGGCCCTGACGCTGTGGTCGGAGGTGTACTCAGGATACCAGCTCCGTCGTGTTGCCGAGGAGCTGCGCAGCGAACTGAAACAGGACGAGGACGTCTCGGAGATCGAGCTCATAGGCGGCCAGCGGCGGCAGGTCCGGGTCACACTGGAACCGGCAAGACTCAGCGCCTACAACCAGTCCCCCATGCTCATCCTCCGGGCCCTGAGCCAGTCCAACACCATCCTCCCGTCGGGAAGCTATCAGTCCGGGAACGTGGAGTACCTCGTTGACACCGGCGGCTTCCTTAAAAGTGCGGAGGAAGTGGGAAGCGTCGTTGTGGGTCAGTGGGCCGGACGGCCCGTCTACCTGAGGGACGTGGCCGGCATCACAGACGGGCCGGAAGAACCGGCCGATTATGTTTTCATGGGTCACGGTCCTGCGTCGGACGAGGAAGATCCCGCTGTAAGGTCCGGCCAGTTCGAGGCGGTCACGGTAGCCGTATCCAAGAAAAAAGGCACCAACGCAACCCTCTTGTCCAACAGGCTTCTCTCAAAGATCGAAGCTCTCAGGGGCACCGCACTCCCCTCGGAGGTCGAGGTGAAGGTGACGAGGAACTACGGTGAGACGGCCAAGGAAAAATCAGACGAGCTGCTCAAACACATGCTCATAGCCACGATATCGGTGATCATCCTCATGGCCCTTTTCCTCGGATGGCGCGAGGCCGTCGTCGTAGCCGTGGCGGTCCCCGTGACCCTGGCCCTGACCATGCTGGTCAACTATCTTCTCGGGTACACGCTCAACCGTGTGACCCTCTTCGCTCTGATCTTCTCTATCGGGATCCTCGTCGACGACGCCATCGTTGTCGTGGAGAACATCCACAGGCATTTCAAAAAGGGAGGCGCCGACAGGTTGAAGGCGGTTTACGCCGTGGACGAGGTGGGCAATCCCACGATCCTGGCCACCTTCACCGTCATCGCCGCTCTTCTCCCCATGGCCTTTGTTTCCGGACTCATGGGGCCCTACATGCGGCCCATTCCGGTGGGGGCATCGGTGGCCATGATCTTTTCCCTGCTCGTTGCCTTCACCGTCAGCCCGTGGCTCAGTTTCAAGGTGCTCGGCAGGTTGAAGCACGCGGGGGTCGAGGATGGAGAGGAAGGAAGCCGCCTGGACCGGTTGTACGAGGCCGCCATGAGGCCCTTCGTCAAAAGCAGGGTCCGGCGTCTGTCGGCCCTGGCCGTGGTGGGGGTCCTGCTCCTCATAGCCATAACCCTCGTGCCCCTTAAGAAGGTGACCATGAAGATGCTGCCCTTTGACAACAAGAGCGAGCTCCAGGTCATCATTGACATGCCCGAGGGGACCACCCTTGAGCAGACAGCGGCCGTCACCCGGGAGATGGCCGATTACCTCAAGACGGTGCCGGAGGTGCGCGATTACCAGTCCTACGTCGGGGCCGCATCCCCCTACAACTTCAACGGCCTCGTCAGGCACTACTATCTCAGGCGCGGCAGCAATGTCGCGGACATCCAGGTGAACTTCGTCGAAAAACAGGATCGAAGCGCTCAGAGCCACGACCTGGCAAAGGACCTGCGGCCTGAGCTGACGCGCATCGCCGAAGGGAACGGGGCGCGTGTAAAGGTGGCCGAGATCCCCCCCGGACCGCCGGTGCTCAGCACGCTCGTGGCAGAGATCTACGGCCCGGACAGCGCTCGTCAGATCGAGATCGCCGGTGATGTCCGCAAGGTCTTCGAAGAGACGCCGGGTGTTGTGGACGTGGACTGGTACGTGGAAGACCCCCAGCCAAGATTCATCTTCGCTGTGGACAGGGAGAAAGCCTCTCTGAGCGGCGTGGCCCCTGAGGACGTGGCACGGACAATGCGCATGGCGCTGGCCGGCATGAACGCCGGGCTCCTGCATCTGCCGACGGAAAAGGAACCGGTGGAGATCAACCTCAGGATGTCCCTCCAGGACCGCTCGGACACCAACATCCTGAAAACCCTGAAAGTACCGTCTCAAAACGGCACCCTTGTATCTGTCGGGGAACTGGTAAAGGTCAGCAGGACCGTTCAGAACAGGGCCATTTACCACAAGAACCTCAAGCGCGTCACCTACGTGATCGGCGACGTTGCCGGCACCGAGGAGAGTCCCGTATACGCCATCCTGAACATGAAGGATCGTGTCGCACAGCTCAGGCTCCCGGAAGGATATGGGCTCGAGCAGCACTATTCCGAACAGCCCACCATGGAGGACCGCTACTCCATGAAATGGGACGGTGAGTGGCAGATCACCTACGAGGTTTTCCGGGACCTTGGAATCGCCTTCGCGGCGGTCCTCGTCCTTATTTACATTCTCGTCGTGGCGTGGTTCAGAAGTTTTGTCATCCCCCTGATCATCATGCTGCCCATACCCTTGACCCTTGTCGGTATCCTGCCGGCCCACTGGTTCATGGGGACCTTTTTCACTGCCACCTCCATGATCGGTTTCATCGCCCTCGCGGGTATCGTGGTGAGGAACTCCATTCTGCTCGTGGACTTCATCCAGATGGAGCGTGAGACGGCCGGCGGATTGGCGGAGGCGGTCATCAAGGCGGGCGCCGTCAGGTCAAGGCCCATCATCCTCACGGCCGCAGCGGTCATGGTGGGCTCCCTGGTCATGTACTTCGACCCCATTTTCCAGGGACTGGCCATCTCCATGATGGCCGGTGCCATGGCTTCGACCTTCCTGACCCTGCTGGCCGTGCCCCTGGCCTATTACGAGCTTTTCAGGGGATCTGAAAACGGCGAGAACGAAGGAGGAGATCCCGGATCCGACACACCGCAGTGTTCTTCCGCCGGATGATCTTCCGGGGGAACGCTTCGTGCCATGTTGATTCTGATCTTACGTTCCGGGACAGCAGGGTGCTGGATCGGCTGTCCGTTCCGCCTCATCAGGATACATGAGCCCGGCGCCCTGACGAGTCTTCCTGAAGATCCTTCTTCTTTCCCATCCTGTAGGCATCCACGATGGAAAAGGCCCAGATGAGAAGGATAAGGAAGAAGGCGAGATTAAAAAGGGTATTGTCCGAGGCGGCCGCGGCCTGTCTTGCAGCTTCTGCAATTGAATCCAGGTCGGGGACTCCAACTGTCGGCCCTAAGGTCGCCAGGACATCAAGAGCATACTGCACCGCCCTTACGACCATTACCGTCATGCAGATAATGACCGAGGCCATGAGAAAGGCGCCTCGTTTGTAGTATTTCAGGACGACCTGACCCAGGCCGGGAAACACAAGCCCGGACAGCAGGGCCCCTTTTAACGAACTGTTCATGAGATTCTTTCTTCCCTTCGCCAGGGCCCGGTTTCCTGAGGAGAGTTCCTGATAGGAACCCGCTCCAGGGCCGAAAAACTGTTCTTTTCATTCTGACACAACGGGGGAGTATTGAGAATTGGAAATTGAGATGGACCTATTGAGACCAGGAGATTGAGGATTTATGGAAGGGGAAAAGGGCAGGGCACTTATAGGAAGGTTCCCGCACTGGCCCTGGTTTCACTGGTGATCCCCAGGAAAACTCCATCGGCGCCCACACTCGCCCGGGTCGCCGGGTGGTTGTCCACGGTGTTTTCAATCCCGACTGAAGCTCCCCATCTTTCTTGGCCGTTCAGCCGTACAGAAAAGCGGCCAAAAAGAATAAACAGAGGGACAAAAACTTCATTGATTTTTGTATGAGCATGGTCACACCTCCCGTCTCAACCTTCCTCCCGATCACCCTGATGCCGGACTCGATGCGTCGGGGGCCGGAAATTCATTTCCCACGGGTTGATGATCCTGTCTTCATCCGAGTCTTGAAACCTCAACTGACGCGTTTCTTTCCCCTTTACTGACTGTCCAGCGCGTCCGTTTGAGAACCGACATCCGGAAGAACGGTGCACCTGTCCTGCATGATCCCGATCTCATAAACGGCTCCATCTCCAACCTGCGCTGTCTTTTTTGTCAGGATTGCGATAAGAAGCAGGTCGGTATTATCGTCAACGCCGTTTTGAGCAAATTCGATGCCAAAAGCGTGTCCCTTTTGAATGTGCTCCAAACGTTTGAAACTCCTTTGGAATCCCCTCGCTTCCCCCGCACCCGGTAACGGGAAAACGGTTCGAACCTGAAAATAGTTCATGCCCGAAACGAAGAAGGTCAGGGGAAGCGGCCATGATTTGTGAATCGTGATCCGTGATCAGGGAAAATCGTGACTTGTAACAGTTGAGCAGGTTCAACGTTCAACGGGAAGGGTTTGTTTGAGGTTTCCTGCTTGAGGTTTGAGGTTTGGTGTTTGAGGTTTGATGTTTGGTGCGCCCCGGGACAACTCCGTTCCTGTGAACGCGGTACAAGCGCAATGACACTGTTCCTTTCCCATAAATCCGGTTTTCTCTGCGCCCTCCCACCGTCGCTAACACCTGCGGTTCATCTCCACCCGTCGCTAAAGCTATGGGTGACAGAGATGGCGGACAAGCCGCGTGCTCTGCGTGAGGACGCCTTGTATGCTTTCGAGCCGATTGTCTGCAACCCCCTGCTCAGCCTTTCTTTGCGTCCTTGGCGTGCTTTGCGTGAAGGAGCCTTGACCGCTCTCACAGGAACCGGAATCTCCAAACTGCCGTGATCCGTGAATCGTGAGAAGATAAAAGTTGACGTTTGTTAATTTATCCTTAAGTTTCGGTCCTTGACCTGAATACTCACAAGAAAGGATCCCCATGTTCGGAACGGTCCTGCTGACCTTTTACACCTTTATTCTCCTCTATCTGCTTTGGCGGGCTGCGTCCGTGCCGATCATTGCGCGCACCCTTCCCCGGTGGGCGCTGATCCCCACAGGTGTCTTCCTGTGGCTCCTGTTTTACCTCGGCCGGTCCTTCGGGCACGGCAGCGAAGGGAAATTCGCCGCCGTGATGGAATACCTCGGGATGAACTGTCTGGGTGTCGTATTCCTGGCCTTCGTGATCATGCTGACCGTGGATCTGGTAACCGGTTTCGGACTGCTGATGCCGCGGAAGGCCCCTCTCATCCGCGGAGGGGCCCTCATTCTGTCAGCCTTTCTTGCCATCTTCGCCCTCTGGCAGGGTCACAGGGCGCCTGCCGTGGTCCGTTATGAGGTGGCGTTAAAGGGTCTGCCCGCAGAGCTCGACGGCACAGTGCTGGCAGCCCTGTCGGACATGCATCTGGGAAAGATCCTGGGCGTTGGGTGGCTCGAGGCCAGGATCCGGCAGATCGAGGACCTTTCCCCTGACATTGTCGCCCTGGTGGGGGACATCTTCGAGGGTCACGGCGGGCCCCCCGAGGGATCCCTGGCCGCTCTGCGGGGATTATCGGCTCCCCTCGGGGTGTGGTTCGTCATCGGCAATCACGAGGGGCACGGTGACGGGCGGGCCAACGGCGAGGTCCTCGACCTGGCGGGATTTCACCGGCTGGACGACCTCTGGAAAGAGATCCGGCCGGGGCTGGTCCTGGCCGGGGTGAGTGACCTCACCGCCCGAAGGCGCCGGAACCAGGGAGGCGATCCGGTGGCGGCAGCGCTCTCAGGGCACAACCGCGGCGGGATCGTATTTCTCTCCCACTCGCCCCTGCAGGCGGAAAATGCGGCCCGGGCGGGGGCGGGGCTGATGATATCGGGGCACACGCACGGAGGCCAGATCTGGCCTTTTAACTACCTTGTTCAAAGGAGATATCCGCTCCTTGCAGGTCTGTACCAGGTGGAAGGGATGCCGGTGATCGTCATGCGCGGCGCAGGTACATGGGGGCCACGCATGCGCCTTTTCAGGCGCGGTGACATCCTCCGGGTAACCTTACGGAGCGCCCCCGGCCCGGGAGCATGAGTGCTGCCAGTGGAGGCGGGATGATCGTCAGTGGAAACAGATTGAAAACCCCGGCCCGTTTCCGGGCCGGGGGATGTGATCTCTACATTAAAGAGTCAGAGGTGCCGTGGAGGCCCCCTCCTTCAGACAGGACCGTCACTTTCCGGGCATGTCCCTGGGCGTGAGCACCACATCGATGCGCCTGTTGGCCGCCCGGCCCTCGGCCGTAGTATTGGGGGCAAGTGGCCGGCTTGAGCCGTATCCGACCGCTGCCACCTGATCTTCGTTGAGGACGTTGTTGGCCAGAAGATACTGCTTTACGGACTCGGCCCTCTGCTGGGACAGGTGATCATTGAACTCCGCTGTACCCGTGGAGTCCGTGTGTCCCTCGATGGTCACATGCGGTTCCGTAAAGGTGCGCACAGCGCTCCTGACCTTACTCAGGAGCGGGTAGTTCTCCGGCATGATCACGGCCTGACCCACCGGGAAGGTCATCCCCCTTAACCGGATCACCATCCGGTTGCCCTGTTTGTAGCACTCGGCCTCATCCCCCGTGAACAGGGCCTGGACCTGATTGTACAGTTCGTTAAAGCGTCTTTCGGCCTCCAGCCGTTCCTCAGCGGTCCGTTTCTGGGCTTCCAGCCGGGCCTGTTCCGCCTGATTCTCGTTAAGAAGCTTTCCGACCTCGGCAGACGCTTCCCGGTTCTCTCTCTTCAGGGACTCGATCTCCTCCGCATTGCGGGTCCGCATGGTGTCCATGGCCTCCTGCTGGGCATCGGTCTTCTGAACCAGGAAGTCGCGGTCTTTCACGAGGGCGTCGATGGAGCCCAGGATGTTGCCCACCTGGATATTGAAGGATTTATCCCTCATGTCCGGGTCTCCGAGGGCCTCGGATGACTTTTTGAGTATCCCCTCGACCCAGAGAGTGGTTTCCAGCGGTTCCATATCCCGCACGCGGGCAGTCTGCCGTGTGATCTCCAGTAGCCGGTTGGCTTTAAAAAGAGCCACGTTGCCGCGCTGCTGCATCTCCTCCCTGGCATATGGATTGGATGCGATGAATTCCTCTACTCCGGCCAGCTCCTGTTGTGCTTCGCTGTACAGCGCCGGAGCAAGTTTCCTGGCCCCTTCGCCATCCGCCCGGGCCAGGATCTTGCGCGTGTCGCCCAGGATGGTCTCCTTGATGGCCCTTATCTCCAGGGCACGGAAGGCTTCCACCACACCCTGCTGATCGTTTTTTGCTCCTTTCAGGTCATCATTCTCCACGTCCCTGGTAAGACCCAGAAAACGCCTTTCAACGGCAGCGTAGTCTTCTCCGAAACTCGTTGCTCCCGCTGCCCTGGCCAGTTTTCGGCCCTCGATGGCCTTGGGGATGGCCGAGTGGACCATGCGGCCGACCTCCTCGGCCTGACTGATCTCTGTGAGACCTCTGGTTGCGGCGTCCACGATCCGGGAGATCTCACCCCTTGCTTCCTGTGTTTTCTTCGCCTCCGCCAGGGAGCCCTCAGCCTTGGCGAACCAGGTGGGGGAAAGAACGTTGAGCTGGTTCTGGCGCGCTTCCGCGATCTTTGCCTCTAACTGCCTCACCGCCGCCGCCGGGTCCTGCGGAACGGATACCGGCTGAACCATGAGCTTGGGCCCCGCGCACGCCCCCAAAACAAGGGCGATGACGGCGACTGCCATGAACTGGCCGTAGCGTCTCCTTGAAGCCATATTGGATCCTCCGTATTCCCGATTATCCGTTTTGCGTCTTTCGGCAGACCCAAGCCCCCACCCACTGGGAAACCGGGATGCCGGCGCACTACGGAAAACCTCCCATTGAAGGAAGGCAAGATATCATTATCTGCAGATGTGACAGCCCTCTTGAATTTTCTTTTCTCCGTCCCTACGCTTGAGAAGATGTCCGAAGGCGAATTAGGAGTGGCTGCACTCTGGATCACCCTTCCTTTGAATCCTGCAAATCACCCCTGGACATTCCAGCAAACATAAAAACGGCGCACCTGTCCTACCTGGTCCCGCCTTCATGGGCGGCTCCACATGGACACGGTCCTGCTGTTCTTTAAGGTTGCGATAAAAGAAGGTCGATTATTTCTTCAACACAAAGGTAAAGCAATTTCAGTGCCAGATGGTCTCCCGATCTGGATACCCCGGAACCCTTTGAAACTCAAAATGAAACCGCCCACAACCTACCAGATGCGTTGATCGGGAGGGGAAACAAAAATGAAAATAGTTCAAACCCCAGACGAAGACTGTCACAAAAAGTACGTCCAACTTCCAAGGTCCAATGGCCAATGTGGATTAAGCGTTCAACGTTCAACAGGGAAAGGGCAGTTTAGAGTTCAGTGTTCAGGGTTTAGAGACAGAGAACGTCCAACGTCTAACGGGTAAAGATCGTTCAATGTTCAAGGTGCAGGTTTAAATCCGCAATCCTCAATCCTCAATCCGCAATTGCTTTTACTCTACACCCTGCACTCTACACAGCTCTGCTCCTTGGCAAAGCGTTATTCGATCCGATGGACCTTGAGGAAGTTCGTCCGGCCCGACTTTGCCATGGGCAGGCTGGCGGTGATGACCACGACATCACCGCGCTTGGCATGATGGTTGGCAAGCAAAGCTCTCTCCACCTCCGTGATCATGACGTCGGTGCTGTCGAGCAGTTTCATGAACAGGGGTAAGACCCCCCAGTAGAACTTCATGCGGTTGATGACCGCCGGATCGGGCGTGAAGGCGACGACAGGCTGCACCGGCCGGAACCTGGCCAGCAGCCCGGCGGTGTATCCTGACCGGGTGAAGGCGACGATGCACCTGGCATTGACATCGCCTGCAGCGCTGACGGCGGCATCGGCCACGGCCAGGCTTGTCAGGTCCGGCTGCCTCCCCGGAACCGGTTCGGGGACCGGGAGCCAGGTCTTGAAGAAGTCGCCCTGTTCTTCGGCCTCCCTGATGATGCGGTCCATGATCCTGACCGCCCTGGCGGGGTATTTCCCTATGGACGTTTCAGCCGAGAGCATGACCGCGTCGGACCCGTCCAGAACGGCATTGGCCACGTCCGCCGCCTCGGCGCGGGTGGGTACGGGGCTGTTCGTCATGGACTCAAGCATCTGGGTGGCGGTTATGACAATCTTCTGTTTTCTGTTGGCTCTCAGGATCAGGTCCTTCTGGATTATGGGAACGGCGGCGGCAGGGACCTCGACCCCCAGGTCGCCCCGCGCTACCATGATGCCGTCGGCGACATCGAGGATCTCCTCGATGTGTTCCACAGCTGACGGTCTTTCTATCTTCGCTATAACAGGGGCCTCAGAGCCGCTCTTTCCCAGGATCCTCTTCAAAGCTGAGACATCCCCACCCCGGTTGACGAAGGACAGGGCGAAGGCGTCCACCTCCTGTTCTATTCCGAAGATGAGATCACGCCGGTCCTTTGCCGTCAGGGATCCTGTCCTCAGGACGGAATCGGGAAGGTTCACCCCTTTTCGGGCGGTGAGAAGACCGCCCTCCTTCACTCGGGCCTCAAGGGCATTGCCCTTTCGCCCTGTGACCAGGAGTCTGATGAGACCGTCGTTGAGGAGGACACGGTGGCCTTTCCTGACATCCCTGAGGAGGCCGCTGTGGGGGATATAGACCGTTTCCTGGGTGGTGATCCTGCTACCCTGACGGAGCCGGACCAGGGACCCCTTTACAAGGAAGACACCCGGGGCCCTGACATCGCTGATACGTAACTTGACCCCCTGAAGGTCCAGGAGGATACCCACCGGACGCCCCACTTTTCTGCTTACGGCTCTCAGGCGCGCTATGTAATCCCGATGATCGTCGCGCGTGCCGTGGGACATGTTGAGGCGCGCCACATCCATGCCGCTCTTGAGGAGCTTCTCCAGCATCCCCCTTGAACCTGAGGCCGGTCCGATGGTGCACACGATCCGTGCTCTTCTCATGGGTCATACTCCCCGGATCCCGGACCCTTTTGTGCTTGATCCTTATCCCTCGTCCCTGATCTCTACTTTTACTCCCTACTATTACTCTTGCTCTAAACTTTTACTTTTCTCCCGTTCCCTCCTGGTACGGACGTGCGTAGAGATGATCCTTCACCCCGTACCTTTTGGCCTGTCTTTTCCAGCCCCAGTTGCCGAGGGCAATGTAGAGCCAGCGCGGAAGGAACGGTTTGACCATCAGGTCGACCGCTTGGGAGGGAACCGCTTCGCCGCGGTCAATGGAGGCAGCCGCAAGATCCAGCGCCTTTACGACGTTTCGCGCCATCCGGCCGCAATCTGCCAGGGGCTTTCCGTCGATGGCTCCGCCCATCCCGAGGGCCAGCCCGCCCATCCACTCATACCCGGCCTCTTGAGCGAACTGCCTGGCAATGGCAAGACCGGTATAGTTGTGAAAAGCTTCCGGGAAACCGCAGTTCAAAATGGCCATGAAACCCTGTTTTCTGCCGCCGGCGGCAGACTTGCGGAGCGCTGCGATGCGTTCCAACGCCTCCGTGACAGGTGCCGGAAGGCTGTCGACGTAAAGCGGCGAGAGGAGCGCGACCAGATCGGCTTTTTCCAGCTCAGGGATCAGTTCCTGCCATTTTTCCTCCTTTTTCAGGTGGGGCAGGATGCGCAGCATGTTCGTCTCCCATCCTCTGCCGCCAAGTCTGGCCATGAACTCCTGGCCGAGGGACGAGCTGGTGCTTCGCGCCTTGGGGCTTCCGATGAGAAGGAGGGCCCTTCCGGGGCTCTCCTTTATGGTCCCGAAGAGCGGCTCCCTGAAAGGATCGGCAGCGAGATCCTCTTTGAGGATCCTCCTGTTGGGAAGCTCTGAAAAACGGGCCGAACCGATGAGGTCGAGCATGCCGATGATCATGTTGCTCAGGCTGTTGTCGGTTACATCCCCGATCCCGGCCACATCCACCGCAAGGGCGGGGGAATGAAAATTGACGGCGTTCCGGTAAAGAAGGGTCCTGAAGATATCCGGACACTGGACGCAGTCCCCGCTGCTGATCCCAAGTGCGGCCAGGGCCGGCGCCCGATCATAACGCGGCTTGTGATGGACTTCGTGTCGGACGATGGTGAAGAAGGGGGAGACAAGACCGATAGTCCGGTCCATGATGGCCTTCACACCTGAAGAGTACCCTCCGAAGGTCACTGGACACACGATCATCAGAAGGTCGCTCTCCATGATCTTACTGCACACGTGATGGATGGCGTCTTCCTGGAAGCACATTCCAGGTCGCTTTGTCCAGCAGCTGAAGCAACCGGTACACGGTTCCAGGTCCAGGCCGCTCGACGAAAGCACTTCCGCTTTCCAGCCGCGCCCCGCGAGCTCATCGGTCACCGCATCCATGACCGGGGCCCTTACATTGTCATCCACCTTAAAACCATCCAGGACAAGGGTCTTCAATTAGACGCCCCTTTCTCTGTACTGTCAGTCTGAAAAAAGATTTGTTTACAACAGCGCGTTTTAACGGTCATGTCCTGCGGCAGGGGAAGAAAAGGTTCCTGTTTCTGTTTTTACTCTCGCTGCCTCATTCCCCCAGAAGGACACCGCGTACGTGATCCAGGGCCGCCCTGATGTAGGTCTCGGTCAGTCCGCGTGCAGGGGCCTTCGTTTCAAGGATCCGCTCAGGTATCCGCAGACCGTCGAAAGTGAACCCTTCCCGCGCCTTGAACCGGAACTTCTCGCGGTGGATGTCCCTTCCGGTTTCCAGCAGCCGGTCTTCGGTCAGTTCGAACCCTGCCGCCTTGAGACAGGCAAGGACCGTGCCGCGATCGTAGATCTCCCTGGCGAAAAAGCAGATGACGATGGAGGACAGGATCTGCCTCCAGCTTTCCTCCTCGAGCAGGGTGTCGCCCAGCGCCTCGGGGCTCAGCTCTTCCTTTACAAGGACCTTCTGGTCCACGCTGTAGCCGGCATTGTCCAGGTGGCTGTGCCTGGCGCCCATGAGGCAGCCCACGTGGGCCCCCGGACCCGTATGATAGCCGGGCATCTCGTTCCCTCCGAGGGCCAGGGCGAAATCCTCCCCTCCGTAGATGGAGGATGCGTGATCCACTCCCTTTGCCAGAGCGGCAAAGAAATCGTTGGGCTGTTCGACGATCCTCCAGGTGGCTTTGAGGTAGGTTTTCCAATCGCCCCACGACAGCCTGAGCCCGCCTGTATCTTTTTCTGAAACAAGCCCCTTTTCCATGGCTTCGGTGGCCCAGGACAGGACGGGACCGGTGGTCATGAGGTCCAGCCCCAGGACCTCGGCGCGATCCAGAAGCCGCAGCAGCCCCTCCGGATCACCGACGCCGAGCATGGAACCCATGGCGTAGATGGGCTCGTAGTCGTAGGAGATCATGGAGGTCTTGTAGAAATAAGGCTCGACTTCGTGGGGCTCCCTGAGGGCGGCGATATGGATGCACGCCACGGGACAGTGGGAACAGGCCAGGCGCCTGCCAAGGTACCTTTCGGCATAGGCTTCGCCGGAGATGTCACTGGCCGCCTCGAATTCCGTCTCCTTCAGGTTCCTGGTGGGGAAGGCGCTCAGTTTGTTGAGGGGAAGGACGTTCTGGGGTGTCCCGAGATCATGGTACTTTTTCATGGCCTCTGAGGAGGCCGCCTTTTGGTGAATTTCTTTGTACAGGCTCCGGTAGCTCCTGTTGTCGGTAACGGGAAGAGATCTTTTTCCGGATACAACGATGGCCTTCAGATTTTTACTGCCGAAAACGGCTCCTAAACCGAGTCTTCCGAAGTGCCGGTAGGTCTCCGCCGCGACGCATGCATAGGTCACCATCTTCTCGCCGGCCAGACCGATGCGCATGATGGTGCGCAGTCCCGTTCCGGGCTCCCTTTCCCTGATGACGCGCCCGGCGGTGAGGCTGCTGCTCATGCCCCACAGGGTGGAGGCGTCCTTGAAGTACACCGCGCTGCCGTGGATGGCAAGGTAGATGGGCGTCTCGCTCTTCCCCTCGATGACGATGGCCCCGTAACCGGCCATCCTTATGGCCACGGCGCTCCTGCCCCCGCAGTGGCTCTCGCCAAGATTCCCCGTATGGGGGGATTTGAACATGGCTACCGTTTTGGAGGCCAGCGGGAACAGCCCCGTCAGGGGGCCGACGGCCAGGATGATGGGGTTGTCCGGTCCGAGGGGGTCGCACCCCTGCGGGCAGGACTGCTGCAGGAGTTGGGCGGCCACGCCGGCGCCGCCGAGGTACCGGTCAAAAAGGTTCTGCCTCCGTTCGACCCTGAACCGTTTTCGCGTAAGGTCAACATAAAGAACGTTTAACAGTGGGTCGCTACTGAGCATGACCGGCCGCCTTTCTCTCCCTCATCTCGAGAACTCCGTGGGGACAGAAATCAACGCAGAAACCGCACTGGATGCAGATCATGGGCTTGTTGATCTCACCGTCCCAGTAAACGGCCCCCACGACGCACGCCTGGGCGCAGTTGCCGCATCCGGTGCATTTCTCCTCGGTAAGGTGTATTCCCCTCTCTTCAGTCCGGGTAAGGGCGTCCATGGGGCAGGCCCGGACACAGGCAGGGTCATCGCAAAAGCGGCAGGTCACCACGGTGAACCCGTGTTCCATGCCACCGCTGGACCTGACCCCGATGCACGACTCGGCCAGGCCGTGGCTGTTCGTCCTGCGCGAGCACGCGAACATGCAGCACTGGCACCCCACGCATCTTTCCGCATCGACGACCGACAGTTTTTTCATCTTTCAGCTCCCTGCTGTTGGACTTTCTTACATTATACGCTCAAAAAGGGAATTTGGATGTGCGAGGCCGCTTATGGGGGGAAAAGCAAACATTTGGTTCAACGTTCTGCGTTCAACATGAACCATGTCCAACGTACAACGGCCAATGTCCAACCTAAATGGGAAAAGCTGAATTGCAAATTCCAGATTTCAAATTTCAAAAATATTGCATCCTCAACCGGGAATCGCATCCCCCTCTGCACTGTACACCCTACACTCTACACGGATCATCCCTTTGGCCTTTGGAGCATGGGCTTTGGGCTGTCTTTCCCTCTACACTCTACACTCATTCTGGGCAGGAGACCTACCCTGTCGTGGGGAGGGTAAAATAGAAGGTCGTCCCGGATCCGGGAGTCGATTCCACCCAGATCCTGCCATCGACCTGCCTGATGATCCGCTTGACGATGGCAAGGCCTGTGCCGGATCCCTCGCCGCCAGTATTGTCCACCCTCGTAAAAAGATCGAAGATCTTGTCGAGCCATTCCTGGCTGATCCCGATACCGTTGTCAGAAACGAAAAACAGTTGGTGTTTTTCCGGCACCGTCTCCCCGGGCCGGGTGGTCAGCCCGATCACGATCTCCGGTTTCACTCCGTTTCGGGTGAACTTGAGACTGTTTGAGATCAGGTTGGAGAAGATCTGATAAGCACGGCTCTCGTTGATCCGGATCTCGGGAAGATCCCCCTGCAGGCTGATGTTTGCCCCTGAACCCTTGATCTTTTCCCACTGCTCTTCTTTAATGCGCTCCACCAGAGACGCGATCACGACACTCCCCACCTCCAGGGGACCGGCTCGCACCTGTGAATACTCAAGCAGGTCGGTGAGGATACGTTCGAACCGCTGCAAGGTGACAGAGGCCCTTTCCAGGAGATCCTTCTGTCTCTGGTCCAGTTTTCCGGACAGGGATCTGTTGAGGAGATTGAGAAAACCCTGTACGCCTATAAGGGGATTTTTCAGATCATGCGCGGCCGTATAAACGAAAGATTCCAGCTCATCGTTTTTTTCCTGTAATTCGTCTGTTGAGGTTTTTAACTGCTGGACCATGGTGTTGAAAGCTTCCGCCAGGACCTTTACTTCATCCGTACCCTCGACCTCGACTCTGGCGCTCAGGTCGCCCTCCTGGATCCTTTTTGCGGTGTTACTGACCTGGATCAGGGGTCTCGAAAGGCTGTTTGCCAGGGCATAAGTACTGCCGACAACAAACAGAAACCCGAAAGCGATGAGGGCAAGGGACAACAGTTCCTCCCGACGATAGCTGCTGAAGATCTCAGCCCTGTCTCGTTTTACGACAAGTCCCCAACCGATGTCAGGTGATATCTCTATATACCGGTAGGCAGCCAGGACCTGAACACCGCGGTAGTCCTCGGCAGCGATGACCCCTTCCTTCCTCTGAGCGGCCAGCTTTGCCGGCTCCGCCGTGATCCGGTATTCGAGAGGCACCGCCCTGCTTCCATCCCGCAGCGGGAACTTGAGCGGGGCGAGGATCCGTGCTTCCCTGTTGACCAGCAGGGCTTCCCCTGTCGTCCCGAGTCCCCCGCCGGTGTGAAGGAGCGGTTCCAAAAAGTGGCTGGTATTGACATGCAGGAGAAGCGCCAGGCTTTCCTCGGTTTTCCCGGGTCGCCTTATCAAACGGGCAATGTGCAAGTGGATTTCATTGTTTTGGGGATGACGCGATATATAGATGAAACCATCCCCTGAAGTTAAGATGCCTGAAAAACTGACATCGTCTTCAGAAATGCTCGAGCCCTGGTCTTCCTCTCTGGTCGAGATCAGGACCATGCCGGAATGAAGGTCTATGAAATCGATCCTTTCATAGGCCCTGTAACTGTTCATCATAATGTCCAGATGCTGTCTGATCTCGCGGTATGCCGCCTCCTTCCTGATCTCATTCCACAAATTCTCCCCCGCTATTCCGGCCCCGGTATTCCTGTAATATTCATCTTCAACCTTGCTGAGAAGGGAATGGAAAACAGGGCTTTCGGCGATCACCTTGGAATCGGCTTCACGCTCCTCGATCCAGAGCAGCAGGCGATCCTTCTTCAGATCCGCGGTTAGGTTGAGGGACCTGAAAGCCTCCTTCTGCTTTTCCCTGCTCCTTCCCTCAAAAGCGACCAGGGGCAGACCGAACCTTTCGATCAGCAGATCTGCCGCGAGAACGGTCACGAAAAGCAGGCCGAAAACGAGGAAGATCCTCATTCTCAGTGTGGACATGAACCTACTCCATGTTCGGATAAAAAATGGCCATACCCCGAAGAGCGTCTACACAGAATTATAGCATCCAAGCATGACTCTGGGGTCTCCTGCATCAAGGAATCAGAAAGAAATTGAAATGGCGCTGTATTATTGAGGTTGCCGTGAACAACCCAGTGTCTCTAAAGGAATACAGCGGCGCCGGCCAGGGCTATCAAGGCCGCCACAACGGGCGTCAGGAACCACCCGAATAATATGCCTATGAGGGTTTTCCGGCTCACAGTGCTGGCTCCCTTGAGCAGGCCGATCCCCAGCACGGCCCCCACGATGGCCTGTGAGGTGGAAACCGGGACGCCGAGGAAGGTGTAAAAGTGCACGGTAAGCGCCTCAGCCAAAAGGACCACGAAAGCCGAAAAGGAGTCCAGCCGTACCAGGCGGGATCCCACGGTGTTCATGACCGGCCGCCCGAAGGTCACAATGCCCAGACCGATACTCAGTCCTCCGATGAGCAGGGCGAGGGTCATGCTGAGGTAATCTGCTCCGACGAAGACTGCGGTGACGTTAGCCACGTTGTTAGCCCCCAGGGCGTAAGCCCCGTAGGCCCCCGCAGCCAGTATGCCCATTCTGAGCAGGCCGTCCGACTGCACCATGGGCAGGTTAACACGGTTGTAGACCTGGGCGATGATCTTGTAGACAAGAATGGCCGCCAGGGCACCTCCGACAGGTGTCCCCATCCAGCAGGCTATGACCTTCCCAAGGCCGGCAAAATTGACCTGCCGGTTGAAAAACCCGATTCCAAGAATGGCCCCCACCACGGCCTGGGACGAGGAGACCGGCAGCCGGAGGATGGTCATGATGGTCACGGCCCCAGCAGCGGCCACGGAAGAGATGACCGCCCGGGTAAGACCCATCCCGGTGAGCCCGGAAAGGGTGTGGACGCCGGAACTTCCCTGCAGGAGGGCTCCGGCCAGGACGAAGAGGGCGGCTACAGCCGCGGCAGTGCGGAACCGGAGCATCTTCGTGGACACCGCGGGCCCAATGACATTGGATGCGTCGTTGGCGCCCAGGGCCCACCCCAGGAAGACCCCCCCCATGAGAGAAAACATCTACACGCGCCTCTTGAGGCTCATGATGTTGATCTGCTTGGAGATGGTGTCCACCTGGTCGGATATATCCCCGAGGTAGATGACGAGCTCCTTGAGCTGCATCTTCAGGAAGCCGTCCAGTTCCGACTCGAAGATGGCGGAGATGAGGCGCCTTTCGATCACATCGCACTGACTTTCCTTCTGATCGATGACCGAAACCAGTTCCTTGATCCGACCCTTGCGTTTGAACAGGTCCTCGACCTGCAGGCTCATGAGGCCGCACGCCTCCAGAGAGGCGCTGACCAGTTGCCTGATGTCGGCGACGAGGAACCCGGGTATGGCCAGGCGCTGGGTCTTTATGATGTTCAGGACGATCTCCATGTATCTCGGGATGTGGTCCATGCCGTCGAGAAGTCTCATGAGATCACCCCTGGATTCGGGAAGGAGGATCTTGTCGTACATCAGGGTCTTGATCTCCTCCCGGACGTCGTCGGCCTGGGATTCGAACCGGTGGGTCTCGTCGGAAAGTAAACCAAAGTCCCCGCAGGCCTTGTCATCCGTAAGGCACGTTTCCAGTGCCAGGACGAAATTTTCCTGGGTCATCTTGAGGGCCTCGAGGTATTTCATGATGAGAGTCTGCACCTGGTGCTGTTTTTTAAAAAGTTTTATGAACATTGCACACTCCTGCTCACGGCTGGGAAGGATGGAGGAAAAGATAAATAAAAAACTGTAGTGGTAGAGAGTAATAGTAATAGGGAAGGCAGCGGTATTGCTATTACCATTAATATTACCATTTCTATTATTTACTTTTTCCCGGCAGCTGCCTCCAGCTGCTTCTCTTCCCACCGGGCCAGATCCAGTCGGGCCCTGGACAGCTTCCTCTGCTTGGAGGCCGCCTTTTCGGCGTCCCCGGCGAGAAGGGCCTTGAAAATGTCCCCTTCGATCTCGGCCACCTCCAGCCGCAGATAATAATCGAGCATCTCCTTGAAATGGGCGACGACGATCTTGCCTGTCAGCAGCGGATGGTTGTTGGTGACATTGGCATCCTTGAACATGGTCCCGTGCTCCAGCTCGATCTCTAGACCCTTCCGAAACTCCTCCAGGTCGATATCAAGATCGGCCGGCTTGACCTTACGGAAAATGATCTCCGCTTCCTCGACCGGCACATTGGTGTCCGTACGCGCAGACCAGTCGCTGATGCCGAGCTGCGCGCACACTTCCCTCACCACCACCTTGCTGATGTATTCCTTTATCGTCATTTCCAGCCTCCTTTACGCCTTTCCGGTTCCGTGTCTCCCGGCAGTCGCACCGGCCGTGTACCCGGAGCAATAAATTCCATTATGACACAAAAACATTTACCTGGAATTTGTGAGCAGGAGGAGGATCTTCCCCCGTAATTTTTTCCCTGGTCCTTCGATCCTGAAGATCCTCATGACTCATCATTTGATATAATTGTATTTGTATCTCCTGGCAAGGTGTGTCCGAAAGTGGCTAAGTGATCTGTCATGAATGAAAAGATACTGAAACGACGTATCGAGGAGCTGCTGGCCCTCGCCGACGTCAGGGTGGGCGGTGAGCACCCGTGGGACCTCCGCGTCCACAACGGGAAGTTCTACTCCAGAGTCCTGTCCCAGGGAGCCCTCGGCCTGGGAGAGTCCTACATGGACGGCTGGTGGGACTGCGACGATCTGGATGGGTTCTTCCACAGGGTCCTGGGGGCTGGGCTTCAGAACAAGGTGTCCTCGAGGGCGGCAGGTCTCGATTCCTTCAAGGCCAGGCTCTTAAACCTTCAACGGGGCGCCCGGGCCTTCAGGGTGGGGGAGCGGCATTACGATATCGGCAACGACCTTTTCGAGTGCATGCTCGATGACCGGATGATATACAGTTGCGGGTATTGGAAGGGGGCCGAGACCCTCGACCGGGCCCAGGAGAACAAGCTGGATCTGGTCTGCCGGAAACTTGGCCTGGAGCCCGGGATGCTGGTTTTGGACGTCGGATGCGGATGGGGCGGCACAGCCAAATTCCTGGTTGAGCGCTACGATGCACAGGTCGTCGGGGTGACCGTGTCCAGGGAACAAACCAGGCTGGCAAGGGAGACCTGCCGGAACCTTCCGGTCCAGATACACCTGAAGGATTACAGGGAGATCGGCGGGAAGTTCGACCGGATCTTTTCCATCGGGATGTTTGAACACGTCGGGGCAAAGAACTACAGGACTTTCATGAGGGCTATGAGACGTTTGCTCAAGGAGGACGGCCTGTTCCTGCTGCACACCATCGGCACCAACCAGGCATCGAAAACCATCAACCCCTGGACCAACCGGTACATTTTCCCCAACGCCTGCCTCCCCTCGCCCGGGCAGATCTCGTCCTCCATGGAGGGACTTTTTATACTGGAGGACTGGCAGAACTTCGGGGTGGATTATGACAGGACCCTGATGAGCTGGTACCGAAACTTCGAAAAGGCCTGGCCCATCCTGAAGGAGCGTTACGGCGAACGCTTTTACCGCATGTGGAAGTATTTTCTCCTCAGCTCAGCCGGCAGTTTCAGGGCCAGGTGGAATCAGCTCTGGCAGATCGTCCTTTCCCCAAGAGGCGTCCCCGACGTCTACGATGCTCCGAGGTGAAAGGCGTTGGGGTCTATGTTCACCGTTCAATGTTTAACGGGAAAAGCAGTCCAATGTCCAAAGTCCAACGTCCAACGAAAAGATCGCGTTTCGTGATGTACCGGTTACGGGTCTCTTTTCACAAATAACGGCTCCCTCCCACTTCACGTCACTTGCCCCTTGTTACCTGTTCCTGTTTTAATTAAAGTGTTCGCCATGCTGACGCGCACCTTAAAGCTTCTCGGTGTTGCTCTCGTAGTGCTGCTGATGGAGGCGTGTTCCTGGGCACCGCGCCCGGAGGTCCCGCCGCCCCCGCCGGAATCGGCCCCTCTTGTTCCGGCAGCCTTCAGTGAGATCGAAGGCTGGAATGACGACGACCTCAGGCTGGTCCTGGATGCCTTCCGGAAGAGCTGTACGGCACTTGGTCAGCGCCCTCAATGGCAGCAGGTCTGTGATGAATTATCCATGCTTGACGGCCGGCCCGAAATGGACGTCCGGGCCTTTTTCGAAGGGCGATTCACGCCTTATGGGCTGCGCCAACCCGACGGAGACCCGGTCGGCCTGGTCACCGGCTATTACGTGCCTGATCTGCGGGGCAGCCGGCAGCCGTCCCCGGACTATCCCTACCCCCTCTATCGCCGTCCTGACGATCTCCTGGTCATCGATTTGAGCCAGGCCTACCCGGAACTTGGCAGCTACCGGCTGCGCGGCCGTCTCGATGAACACCGCGTGGTCCCTTACTGGGATCGGGCGGCTATTGAAGGGGACCGGCGTCCTCTGGCAGGCAGTGAGCTGCTCTGGGTCGACGATCCGGTGGAGCTTTTTTTCCTGCACATCCAGGGGTCGGGCCTCATCCACTTCGAAGACGGCACCCGGTCCATGGTCAACTACGCCGACCAGAACGGTCACCCCTACCGATCGGTAAGCCAGTGGCTCATCGAAAGGGGGATCATGTCCCGAGATCAGATGTCCATGCAGAATATCCGAGCCTGGGCACAGGAAAACCCTTCCCAGGTCAGGGATCTTCTCAACACCAACCCGAGCTACATATTCTTCCGCGAACTGCCGGTAGAATTCAACACTCCGCCGGGGGCCCTCGGTGTGCCTCTCACGGAGGGGCGCAGTGTAGCGGTAGACCCGCGTTATACACCCCTGGGCGCCCCGGTCTTCCTGGCAACGACCTGGCCCAACAGCGACCGCCCGCTCCACCGGCTCATGATGGCCCAGGATACGGGCGGTGCCATCAAGGGGCCGGTGCGGGCCGATTTCTTCTGGGGAATGGGGGAAGAGGCCGGAGCCGAGGCGGGCCGCATGAAACAGCCGCTGAAGATGTGGGTGCTGCTGCCGGTGGAGACACCGGCGACCGAGTGAAGATGAAATGCAGAAACTGATAATGGGGGGCTAGATACTAGGCTCAAGGGGCGGGTCACCGGGAGGACCTGTCCCTTTTCCTTTTTCCCTTTTCCCTCTTATCAGTATCTGTCCCTCCCCCCAATGCAGCCTCCCAACACCACAAGGCCGGCCTGTCCTGATCCAGGGGCTTTCCGATGATCCTTTATTCCTGCCAGGAAGGCTTCCACGCCAGGGCAAGAAGGGTAACAGCGATGTCTGACTTCCGTGGCTGGATAGTCATCGTCTCCAGGGATTCCATCAAAGGAGCAACCGAAGTTTTGACTTGGCTGATCTCACCCTCGAACTGCTCCTGGAGCTCCTGAAGGCGTGACTGGAGGTCAACGAGCCTTTCTTCTGCCCTCACGACGTCCTTGGCCTCCCTGGATATGCGGCCGGCACGCTGGACCGTGGTGGTCGCGCGCCCGAGGGACGAGCGGCTTACCTTTTTCCGGCCTACCAAAGCATCAAATAAGGTGGCCCCGAAGGAGATGGCGGTCTGAAGCCGCTGCTGGCTCACCTGATCCTTCTCCTTTTCCACGGCCTGCTGGGCCCTGAGGATCTGTTTTTCCAGGGAGGCGATCCTTGTGGAATAATTTCTTCGAATCTTTTCCACCAGCTCATCTCGTTTTTCCCGGCCGGTCTGCTGAAGGCGGATGCGGAAATCCCCTTCCGATTCGCCCGGCCTGGAGATCATCCCGAGGGAAGGGCTCCGCAGAAGCTCCAGTCGGTGATGGTGGTACAGCCAGTTTTTGAAGTCCTTCTCCCAGCCGGTATAGGTCTTCACCTGGGTGGCATTTCGGGGAAGATCCAGGAAAGAAACGCCCTCCCCCTGTGGTGACCGGTCCAGATCCCCTTCGCTCAGTTGGACCGGTTGAGCCTCGTCCCATTGGATGGCGGAGGAAAGTTCTGCCAGAAGAGAAATTTCCTCCTCCGCAGAAACATTCGATCTGGCGTTGGCATAATAAACCTTGCCCATGGCAACGAGACATGGCCCGTATACCAGTACGGCCCCAGGATTCGGCGAAGCCTCCTGGACCGGCAGGAAAACCTCGGGGACACCCGGAGGCAGCATCGGCTTGGTCCTGACGGGGGAGAGCTCTTTTTCAGGAGCAGGGGGGGGTGGCGGAGGGATCTGCGCCGAGGGGGTCACCCCGATGTCCCGGCGCCTCGGGTCCATCAGGGTCTTGATCTGGGAACGGGTCATCGGGCCGCTCAGATAGGACAGGACCCATCTTGTCTGGAAAATGGCCGGTTCGTCTTCATGAACATTGTTCATGAGGAATACACGTTTTCCCAGACTTGTCAGGATCCTGTCATAGGTGTTGCGATCGAACCGGCCTCCCGAACTGCTGCCGACTCCCTCCAGCCCATCCAGCACACGGTCCTTGTCCCTCTCCGTCTGCAGCCTTCCCAGGAACCAGGTGCCGCAATTGGACAATCCCTTGTAGTCAAGATCGACCGGGTTCTGGGTGGCGAGGAGGATCCCCAATCCATAGGCGCGGGCCTGTTTGAGCAGGGTCAGGAGGGGGCCCTTGGAGGGGGGATTGGCCACCGGTGGAAAATAACCGAAGATCTCGTCCATGTAGAACATGGCTCTCAGGGAGGAGGTACCGGGCTGGTTCCGCATCCATCCCAGGAGCTGTGTCAGAAGCAGTGACACGAAAAACATCCTCTCCGTATCGCTCAGGTGGGAAATGGTCATGACGGAGATCCTGGGCTTTCCCTCATCGGTGTACATCAACCTCTGGATATCGAGAGGTTCTCCCTCGAGCCATGGCTTGAATGCAGGGGCTGCCAGAAGGTTGTTGAGGGACATCGCAAGGGTGAACCGGTCCTTCTCGGGAAAGAACGATTCCAGGTCAAAGACGCCTATGCGCCTGACCGGGGGATCCTGGATGAGGCGTATGAGGTCGGTGAGCCCGAGGCTCATTCCTTCCGCCCAGGCTCCTGTCAGGATATTGGACAGCAGGATGTGCTCCCGGCTCCTGATAGGGTCCGCGTCGATGCCGATGAGGTTGAGCAGGCTGGTAACAGTGGTATTGACCCTCTCTGTAAGGAGATCGATATCCTCCAGGATGACCTTCTCTGGTACCGCAAAGGAATTGAGGATCGAGATGGGGATCCCCGAGCTGCTTCCGGGTGTGTATATGGCGAAATCGGCCGCCTCTTTCAGTCTTCTTATGCGATTATTATCCTGGCCCCACTCCGCGAGCCCTTTGGTCCAGAGGTCTGCCTGCTGTGCCGCGTAGTCCTCGGCGGAAAGATCTTTTTTCCTGGCATCATCCTGGTTGATCCAGGGAAGAAAATCTTCTGACCTGAGATCCGGGAAGGTGAGCAGGAGGTTTGTCAGATCGCCCTTGGGGTCGACGATGATAGCTGGAATGCCATCGATAGCGGCTTCTTCGAGGATGCCGATGCAAAGACCGGTCTTTCCGCTTCCGGTCATGCCCACGCAGACGGCATGGGTGACCAGATCCTTGGAATCGTAGAGCAGCAGGTCTTCCTTGAGCTTTTTGTTTTCAAGGTCATACTGGCGGCCGAGGTAGAAGACACCAAGTTTCTCGAAATCAGTCATTATTTGCTCCTGAAAACGGTTTCCTGTTATAATTAGTAGTTAATATTAACTTCCCGCTGGAATAAGAGCAATCTTCTCTTTAAAGAATCGGCGGTTTAAATTTTGTAAAACGGGCGAATGATCTCGATGGTGCTGCGAAAAACCAAAAGCTAAAGGAGGGTGGAGATGACCAAGATCACCAGTATCGAGGGAATTGGGAGCGTTCATGCAAAGGAATTGGAAGGTGCCGGAGTGAAAACGCAGCAGGATCTGCTGAAGAAGGGCGCAACTCCCGCGGGCCGGAAAAAGATTGCCGAGGACTCCGGGCTCAGTGGGAAGATGGTCCTCAAATTTGTCAACCGGGCCGATCTCGCGCGGGTCAAAGGGATCGGCGAGGAATACTCTGACCTCCTCGAGGAGGCGGGCGTGGACACGGTCCCAGAACTCGCCCAGCGCAAAGCCGAGAACCTGTTCGCCGCGATAAAGGCGGTCAATGAAAAGAAGAAGCTCGTCCGCCAGCTTCCCACCGCTGATCAGGTCGCAGACTGGATCAAGCAGGCCAAAAGCCTTCCGCGGGTGATCGAATATTGATCGGCACGTGATCCCCGGCTCTGGTAATCCGGGCCGATCCGCCAATGGGGATGAACTGACCGCGTGATCGGATAGGAGTGGATCTGAACGTGACAGGCCCGGCAGGAAAGCCGGGCCTGTCATTGTGTTGGCAACTTGATCAAGCTGATGCACCTACGACCCGATGACATGAACTCCAGGCTTTTGCGATACTCTTCTTGATGCTGCCAAGGTGCGCATGAACAGGATAAATTGAAAAATGATTGATTCCCGAGATGCCGGAATGGTACGGGTCTACCGTGACCGAAATCTGCAGATCATATTCACCATCACCCTCATGGGGGTTCTCGGCGTGGCCAGCATCACACCGGCCTTTCCCCGGATCATCCGTGAACTCCGCTTAAAACCCGGGCAGATAGGCCTTCTCATCACCGTCTTCACCCTTCCGGGTATATTTCTCTCCCCCTTTCTGGGCATCCTTGCGGACCGTTTTGGCAGGAAGAGGATCCTGGTCCCCTCCCTGGTCCTCTTCGCCGTGGCCGGCGGCTCGTGCGGCCTGGTCAGGGATTTTCACCATCTGCTGATCTTGAGGTTCTTTCAGGGGGTGGGAGCCTCAGCCCTGGCCGCCCTCTCCGCAACGGTCATCGGCGACCTTTACGAGGGCAGGACCCGCGCCGCGGCCATGGGGTACAACGCCAGCGTCCTCTCGGTGGGCACAGCCGGGTATCCCGCCTTTGGCGGAGCGCTGGCCCTCTTCGGGTGGTACTACCCCTTTTATCTGCCCGTCCTGGCTCTTCCCGTGGCGTGGCTCGTCCTGTTCAGGCTGGACTCACCGGAGCCCACGGGCAAGCTGCGGCTGAAGGAATACCTCGCGGGGGCCGGGGCGGTCCTTGCCAACAGGCGGGTGGTCGGTGTGTTCCTGGTCAGTGTCGCCACTTTTATTATTCTGTACGGATCGCTCCTGACCTTCTTTCCCCTCATCGCATCGGAGCGGTTCGGCGCCTCCACAATGGCAATCGGGCTGCTCATGTCGGCTATGTCCGTGACGACAGCGATCACCTCCTCCCAACTGGGCCGGTTGACGAAAAGGTTCTCCGAGGCAGTTCTCATTAGGACCTCGTTCCTCCTTTACGGAGCCGCCCTCTCAGTCATTCCCGCCACTCCAACCCTCGAACTGTACCTGGTCTCGGCTTTTATCTTCGGCCTCGGCCACGGCGTGAACATTCCCTCCATCTACTCTCTCATGGCAGGGTATGCGCCCATGGAGCACAGAGGGGTTCTCATGTCGGTCAACGGCACAGTCCTGCGCCTCGGACAGACCATGGGTCCTCTCGTTATGGGACTCGCTTTTACGCTGTGGGGGATCACCGGGCCGTTCTATGTCGGTGCAGCGCTGGCTCTTCTGGTGTTCGCGGGAGGGTTCGTGTTCGCCAGGTGATCTGTTCGGTGGACCTGAGGTGGTTGGGGTCGGACCTCAGATTCTCAGGTTATAATATCAGATCTGAGTATCTGAGGTCCGACCCCGCGTCTATTATGCCCTGTATTCCCGGTAAATGCCCCCAATGATCTTCCCGATGTTGAATCCGCACACAAAGGCGATGACGATGATGCGCAGCCTTTCTCCCTGCAGATAGGCGAGGACCACCGCTCCCACGAGGCCCGTGAGGAGAAGGAGAAAGGCCGCGTCCCCTATATTCTCGCCAAGAAGCCACCCGACGCCGGCGAAGACTGCCCCCAGGACGATGGGCAGGAGGCCGAATCCACCGTCAACCAGCCTGTGGGCCAGGACAGCCGAAGCGAACCCACCGGCCGCCATCGACACCGTCATGAGCAGCGCTCCTGCCGCGGTCCGATTTTGTGCCATAGAATCCCTAAAATGAAAAGAAAGAACCAGTTAATCCTGTCGCAGGGCAACGAGCCGTTTCCAGATACCAGGATCGAGACCTCAGACTCTTTTTATGATTCATACCGTGATAACGACCTTGCCGCGCGTGTGCCCTGCCTCCTGGTAGAGGACAGCCTAGGGGATCTCACTAAACGGGTATCTGTTATCGATGACGGGCGCGATCACGCTTTTTTCCAGAAGCTCTTTTTTAAATACCAGGTCCTTTTGTTCCGGCTTATGCAGAAAGTCGAGCAATTTCCTGTCCCCGAACATGGAGATGAAAGGCCCAAGGAACATGGCCTGGGAGATCATCCTACCCCACGTCCATTCCTTTTTATTCACGTACGGTTATGACCACATTTCCCCTTTTGTGTCCCTTTTCGGCATAGGCATGAGCCTCGACGATCTGTTCCAGGGCATAGTGGCTGTCGATCACTGGTTTGATCTTGCCCGCCTCACAAAGCTCTTTGAGGAAAACGAGGTCTTCCCCTCGTTCGGATGCCACCGCGCATATGACTTTCCTGCCGCTTGTCATGGACGTCCACAGCATTTGAACGATCTGCGGAAAACCAAAGACGGTTAAGAGGTAGCGTCCGTTTTGTTTTAGCAGGTTTTTGCATCTTGAGAACGAAGTCTTGCCGACCGTGTCAAAAATAATATCGTAGCTCTCACTGCTTCTGGTAAAATCCTCTCTGGTGTAATCGATGGCTTTATGGGCTCCCAGGGATCTCACCATGTCCAGGTTCGCCGTGCTGCACACCCCGGTCACCTCTGCGCCGAAGTACCTGGCAAGCTGCACCGCAAAAGTACCTACTGCTCCGGAAGCTCCATAGATAAGGACTTTTTGCCCGCTCCTGATATTTCCCTTATCCTTCAGGAAAAACAGTGCGGATAAGGCCCCATGAGGGACGGCGGCGGCCTCCTCAAAAGTCAAATCGGCCGGTTTTATCGCCAACGCTCCTTCTTCACGGCGGCATACGTACTCGGCATAGGCGCCCAGGCCGCTGCCGTCAATCCCAAAAACCTGTTCGCCTTCTTTAAATGATTTTACACCCTTGCCTGCTGCCTCAATTACTCCGGATACCTCAGCCCCCAGAATGGTTCTCCTCGGCCCCAGAAGACCCAAAGCTATCCGGGTGGGGAGCCAGAACGCGACAGGGACTTTGAAGCCTCGGATCCTGTAGTCCGCTGCCGATACTGTCGTCGCGTAAACCCTTATTAGGACTTCATCGTCCCGTGGGACCGGCTTCGGTACCTCTTCAAGCTCGAGAACGTCCGGCGGCCCGTATTTTGTGTAAACAACCGCTTTCACGAATATTTCTCCTCCTCTATTTTTACACCTTTTATCAGCAGCCAGAGGCAAAGGGACAATTCCGCGATGACGGCAGGAACAGCGACGATCCATGCATACAGATGTCCGTATCGGGGGAAAAGGAAGTTTCCAAAGCTTTCTGTGAGATAGCCTACTGACGCCAGTACCAGCAGGATGCCCAGGATACCAGGGAACAGGTCGGACTTGAAAAACAGATACCCGAGGATGAGGCAGTGAAGGCCGAAGAACGCCCCGCCGATAAGGTATCCGTATTTGTGTGTGGTCAGAAAAAGCAGGACCAGAGCGTGCAGCTGATCGGTGTTAAATGCCGTCAGGTAATCGGCACCTCCCAGAAGGAGCAGAGCGCTGAAATGGTTCAGCAGGTTGACGCTCGCGATAGCGGGATGCGCGAGCAGTCGAAGGGATGCCGCCACCATGGAAAGAGTCCTGCTGACAGGTTTGAGCAAAACGTAAAAGAGGACGGCGACGACCGCGTCACATAGGAAGGCGATGAGGTCGCTGACAAACCCCACCCGGAAGAGCCATGGGGCTGCCAGGATATTTCCGGCTGTGGCCGCTGCATCACCCGGCACGATGAGACTGGAACGGACGTAGCCCTCGCTGAAACCGGCGCAGATAATGATAACCAGGTACAGAAGTCCTGCGACCCTCGCATAGACCATGGGCGAGGCTTCAGCAGTACGGTCCTGCATTTCGATCCCTCCTTATGCCCTTTAACCTTTCTCCTTTAACCTTTCCCCTGGACCTACAACATCACTCTGTACCCCATGTCGAGAGAAATGTAGGATTGGCTGTAGGAATAGGGCTTCGTCGAACTGGTCGCACTGATGCCCATCTGATAGCCGAGCATGAATGATCCCCAGTGATGGCGGCCCATTGTAAAGAAAAAAAAGGACGGGCCGCTGTAATCGATCTTCGTTCTGGGAGCCAGAGGGTCCCCCTGCCAGTCGCCCAGGACGATGTCTCCCTGAAGGTCCAGGTAACCCAGGCCGAGTCCTAATTCGAGCCGGAACTTGACCGTTCCGTCGGGCCTGAGCATCTCGGTGGCGAAGACCGGCGCCACGGCGAAAAAATCACCCTTGACCTTTGTGCCGTAATCGTAGACCGGGGAGGCCGGGCCGATCCCTCCCGTATCCGGATCCTCCTGACGGTCAAGGGAGAACCTGTTGTAGCTGTATTTCCAATAGTACCCGCTGCGGGTTGTCCTTTCACTGTTGGCCTCTTCGGTCTTGAAAGGTCGAAAGGGAGTGGTGAGGAAGATCTGCGGGGAAGGAACAAAGTTTCCGGTCATCACGGCGAGCTTTTCATCGCCGTGACCATCAAATACGAGCAGGGCCTGCACTCTCGAAGCAACACCGATCACCGCCTCGTATCCGTGATACTGGATGGCATTTCCCGGCTCCTCTCCGGCAGGCTGCACCGGCTGCCCCGAGGCAGGGTGAACATGGATCAGGGCCACGACAAGGAAAAGAGATAAAGCGAAACTTTTATATGAGCGTATTGTTTTCAACACCTCAAAGCCCTCCCCGGGGAGCTGCTGTGTGCCTGGCGATGATATGAGTATAGTTCAGCGGAAGGGTGAATGCTCAGAATATCTTCGGGTATTCCTTGCGATGATTCCCCAAGATCCCCGTCCCTTTTTCTTTATTTTGCTTCCTTTATGGAAGCATCCCAAATCCTGAAGTGCGACTCTGGGAATTTAGCTTTAAAAATTCTGACAACAGCCTGTCTGAAAAAAGGGATCGTCCGGCTGAAAACTGCCAACAGTTCAAATGTTAATTCCAAAAACGTAATCTAATCGGGGAGTTACGTGACTTTTCTTCATCCCCATGTATGAAAATAGTAACAAGAAAAACGATCTGCCAAAAATGATATACGTGGAAACACTAGTAATTTTATAGGGTTAAGATCCGCCTTCTTTGCACCTACCCATGGTCCTGAAATTGCATTATTCGGGCGACTCAAATTCTCTGTTGTAAATAGGCAATCGATGGAAAACTGCCAACAGATCTGGTGAAAAATAAATGCCAGATGTCTGCCGGCTGCGCCCGAACGGGGCAGAACTTCCTTGCAGGCGGCAGGACCGGCGTCAAAGGAATGAGAGGAGTACAATGAATAAACTGAGGAACCGAATATTGCTGATGTTTCTGTTCGCGGCCCTGGCTGCCCTTGTTTCCAGCTGTCTCGGGGCCGTGGGGGAATCACCGCTGGACCTGGTGGACAGCGGCGGGAACCACTATGCCGGATGGATCGAAGACCACGGTACCGTCGCTGCTTCAGACGAGACCCTTTGCATGCCGTGTCACGGTGACGATCTTAACGGCGGAACCACATCTGTATCCTGTTCCACCGCGTCCTACGGCAGCCAGAGCTGTCACGCCAGTGGACCGGGGCTTCACCCCGCGGGCTGGCTCGACAAGAATGCATCCGGCTACAACTGGCATGCCGAGGCATACCAGGACCCGTTACAGATCGGTGGCCCTGACTGTGAAATCTGCCATTCCCCTCCCGCTCTGGACGATCCTGATGGGGGTAAATGCATTATCTGCCATTTCGACGTGAACGGGAGCAGGTCGCCCAGCGGCTGGACCCACGGGACCACCGGCCACAGCGACTTTGCCGGATCACCGGAGGAAGGCGTCTGCGCAGCCTGCCACGAGGTCAACAACCGGTTCGGATACGAACCGTTCTGCCACAACTGTCACATCTCCGTAACCGTGCCTCACACGGACGGATGGCTGGATAAATCCGCTCCTGACTTTCACGCCCTGGCCTACAGCCCCGCCGACGATTCCTGCAGTTTGTGCCACGATCCCGCGCAGCCCGACGATCCGCCCGGGTATGTGTGCCTGGACTGCCACTTCAGCGAGGACGGAAGTCAGCGGGTGCCCACTGGCAGCAGCTACACCCACGGGGAGACCACCCAGGATCACAAGGTCTTCAGCGGCGATGAAGCCCAGGTGTGCATGAACTGCCATGATACGAACATCCAGTACGGCAACCAGGACACTTGTCACAATTGCCACGCCGTCGAGGCTCCCCATGAAATAGAATATCTTGACCACGACTCTGCGGTCCCCTCATCCGGTGCCTTTACCACCCAGTGCTCATCCTGCCACAGCATCAGCACTCCGCCTGCCACAAGCGCTCCGGTGTGCACCTCCTGTCATAAGATCGGGAGCCCCTACACCTGGACCAACTGCACCTCCTGTCACGGGCAGCCCCCCGGCACTGGAAAACACAGCAGACATACTGGAGAAGCGACCTGCGGGGACTGTCATCAGGGCGCAGGCTCGGGAACAGGGCTGAACCATTATTACGACGGATCGGTGGACGTGGTCTTCTCGGATCCAGATCTGACTTATTCAGGTGGGAGGTGCAGCGGCTCATGCCACGGCGAGAGCCACAACAACACCTGGTAGGCAAACAAAGGGTTTAAAGCAGTACCCGGTTACAGGTTTCTGTTATTTAGACCTGGAGCCGGGAAAAGAGCAGTGCCTGGTGCCTGAAAACCTGAACCTGGAACCTGAAACCTGAAACCTGTAACAAAGAAGCCGGGTACCAGGCACTGCCTCCCTAATATTTTCGGCCCACCACCCGAGCCCAAGGGGGCAGGACGTCGTTCAGAGGGCCCCGGGCAGTGACGAGATGATGGCCGTGGAAAGAGCCGGCACGGAACCCGGCGGCTTCATCGCGGTGGATCCCGACCGGAGCCCCGTCAAGGTCGATCAGCGCCTGAGAGGCTTTGAAAGAAGGCAAAAGGACAAAGGGGAAAGGGAGGCTGCCAGAAGAGAAGATAAAGTTAAAAAAATAAAGAGCTCTATGCCTTTTCCTTCAACCTTTAACCTTTTCCCTTTAACCTTTGCCCCTTGATCCCGGTCAGTACAGGATCATGCACTTTTGAGGATCTAAAAACAGGATGACTTCCTGTCCTTCGTCCTGAGACAGGTGGTGGGAAACCTGCGCCTGGATCATTGTTCCATTCACCTTGACGAAAAAATACAGGAAATTACCCAGGTACGCCTTGTGTTCGATAACACCCTTGAACAGGTTTTCCCGTTCATCAGGCGCCTCGGCGAATACCTCCACGTCTTCAGGACGAATGGATACAAAGACCTCCTTGCCAGGCGTTGCTTCCGTAACGCCGTCCGTCGTACACAACACCTTGTCGCTGAATTCAGTGCGAACGTAAACGGCATCGCTGACGCCGGATGCCTGGGCGATCTTTCCGGACATGAAGTTCATGGTGCCTATGAAATCAGCCACAAATTTATTGGCGGGTTTCTTATAGATCTCCTGGGCAGTGCCGATCTGAACGATGTCCCCTGAATCCATGATGGCGATGCGGTCGGAGATGACCATGGCCTCTGCCTGGTCGTGGGTGACGTAGACAGATGTGATCCCCATGCGCTTTACCAGGCTCTTTATCTCGAACCTCATCTTCTCTCTCAGCTTTGCATCCAGGTTGCTCAGGGGTTCATCGAGGAGGAGCACTTTGGGGTTTCCCACCAGCGCCCGCGCAAGAGCCACCCGCTGCTGCTGCCCTCCGGAGAGCTGGGACGGATACCTGTCCCCCAGGCCCTCCAGACCCACGAGTTCCAGTGCCTCCAGCACCCTCTTCTGGATATCCTTTCTGGGCAGCTTTTTCAGTTTCAGACCGTATGCGACGTTGTTAAAGACCCTCATGTGCGGCCACACGGCATAGTTCTGGAACACCATGCCGATCCCCCTTTTCGACGCGTGGACAAACCCTTCCGAAAGCATCGGCCTGCCGTCAATGACGATGTCCCCCTCTTCGGGTATCTCCAGACCGGCGATGCAGCGCAGGGTCGTTGTTTTGCCGCACCCGCTGGGCCCGAGAAGGGTCAGCATCTCTCCCTGGTTCACTTCAAGCTGTATTTTATTGACCGCCACCACCTTCTTGTAGCGCTTGACCAGGTCCTTGATCTCGATAAAGGCCATTACATTGGTCTCCTTCGGTGTTTACCGGGATGAACTACACTTCAGCCGTGCACCGCACGCACACAGCCCCTTACTTCTCATCCGTGCTCCAGGCCGCCTTCAGCATGTTCCCGCCGGATGACTGTAAGGGTCGCAGTAAGTCCAGGCGGGACTTCCTGCTCCACG
>Ga0209536_100001998_pt1 | contig 33339 bp, 21 predicted proteins | sample DeeMarSeWOR28_12_FD_187461 | JGI IMG/M metagenome (GOLD analysis project Ga0209536, IMG submission 187461) | Marine sediment microbial communities from White Oak River estuary, North Carolina - WOR-2-8_12 (SPAdes) (version 2) | ecosystem: Environmental > Aquatic > Marine > Intertidal zone >... | reverse complement strand
TCAAAAGGGGATGAAGAGACATGCCTTAAGATGATTGAAGATGCAATGAAGGCAGGTGCAGCAGGTGTAGCAATGGGAAGAAACTCATTCCAACATAAGAACCCATCAAGATTCGTACAAGCAGTATGTAAGGTAGTACATAATAAAAAGTCATCAAAAGAAGCATGCAAACTATTAAGGTGAAAAAAGATGAAACTTTCGAATGTAAATGAGAAAGGTTTAGAAAATTCGAAGAATTTTCAAAAAAAGTTATGGGTTAATGTCACAAAGTGGGATAAGAAAATTGTTACAACTGCACTTGAAAGTAACGCAGACGCTCTTTTAGTTCCAAAAGGCTACACAAAAAATTAAAGCTGCAAGGAAAAGTATCACTTTTAAAGAGGAAGAGAATATTGTTGGCTGGATATTGGGTGGTTTAGCCATACTGGCTTTAATAAAGCTACTTTCAGATGATTAAGTTGTATGAAAAGACATTTGTGCTACTGTTCCTATTACTGAAAAAAAAGTTCCTATTTTCAGTTAATATGGGCATATATGTAGCCATGACAGAACTTTAATTAAAAATTCTAATAAGCAAGAGTTGTGATGCTGGAAGATCTAATTAACAGTAACCATTTCGGTAACGGATTTTCCTTTAAAAGAAATGAAAATTCCTGATGACCTCAAGTGTTCCCTCAAGTGTTCCCTCGAATATGTCAAAAAAAAGGCCCTTTTATTAAAAAATTTGTGAATATTTGCAGTATTATTTGGCATTTTTGATGGCTATAATACATAAAATGTGAATAAAGATCACATTTTCGTATGGCCTCGTAGTTCAATGGATAGAATAGGAGTTTCCTAAACTCTAGATACAGGTTCGATTCCTGTCGAGGCTACTCATCCTGCCGATGGTAGGATTTTTTGTATCTCCAGGAATCGAACGCTAACACTGCTGGCTGGCCCCTCCCTAAATCACGCCAACCTGCCTGATTCTAAACGTAATGCGGAGCGATTGTGATGAAATTAAACGACATCCCTCCTAGGGATTTCATCTCTAATAGGTACTATGATATTTGACAATCCTTCGATACGGGTTGTTGAATTTAGTTATCTATTTTATTGTTGATTTATAATTCCTCTTTACCTTTCCAATCGTGTCAAGTAATCCATCAGAATACAGATCATTTCGTAATTGCCAGAACATGATACCACCCAGTTTATTGTCAATTACATACTTCGTTTTGAGCTCTACTGAACGTTTGTCATCGTAGGAAACAAAAATTTTCTTTACAGGATGGTAAATGTAAGGGGCTTTTGCGATGTCATCCCAATGATATACATAACCGCTGTCAGTTGGAAACTGTATTGATAGATTCTTGTAGGGCACCGATCCGATGGATTTGCCTGGTTGATAGAGTCCGTTATTCAGGCCATCAACCTGCTCATAAATCCTCCCGTAGAATGCAGTGCCAACGATGAGCTTTTCGCGTGGAATGCCCAGTTTAATTAAATATTTCACACAAAAATCCACGGATCTTTCCTGGCCGGGTGTCATAAACTGACCATATTGCCCGGGAATTGAATGCAACTGATCCGGTGTAGAATATAAAGCGGTATGGTGTGCAGTATTTTTTGAATCGCTTCCCAGGGATAGATGACGATATTCTGATAATTTAGGCCTGTTCTGGTAACTTCCGATGTCATAAGTCATCAAATTTACGTAATCCATATTTTTCATAACCTTCTTCCATTCCACTACCGTTTCAAAGATACCTTCATGGGCACCTGCTGCAAAGCTCAGTTCATATTGATCACCCAGCTTACTCAATTCTTTGACCAGTTTTGTAAAGTTTTTTTTATCATCAGGCGAATACATCTGTCCAGGGAAATGCTCCACATTAGGGAACTCCCAATCAAGGTCTATTCCATCCGTACCAAAATATTCGTGGTATTCCCTCACTGACCGGGCAAATTCCTTTCTCCCTTCATCTGTTGCGAAAGCCTCCGAACAAGTTTTGCATCCCCGTCCTCCACCTAATGATAAGATTACTTTTAATTGAGGATTCTTTTTTTTCAGGGATACCATTTTCTGAATGATCACCGTGTCTTCTTTCTTTAATGTCAGTCGGTTACCATCCAGTTGGCCAAAACAAAATATAATATGAGTCATCTGATTCACATCATAATGATCCAACTCCGATGAATTCCCGAGATAGTAGGCCAAGATCCTGATGTTGTTTGTAGATTGAGAAAATCCCGATGCAGTAACCGTGAAAAAAAACATGGTTATCAAAGTATTCCTTAAATAATTACTAAACATCCCAGCTTAAATTAATCTCCGTATAAAAATTTACACAATCGAAATTTAATAATAAAAAGATGAAATAATTTTAAATATTGATGATAATATGGCCCGTGGAGTGTCCTGAATATTCCCTTTTCCAATTTCCAACCCAACAACGTGTTTGAAATAAAGACTCCTTTTCCAGGAATGTAAAAAATCAAATCGTAATACTTATACTACCACACACGCCTTAAAGGCTGACTTATGCCAGGATGAGTTTGAAGCATGTTTCATAAGATAGATAAGAAAAAAATAGGAAATTATAATTAATTAACTTTATTAACGAAACAATAGTTGATCCTTAAAAGGAATTATAATTTACATCGTATCGACGGAAATTAACTGCCTGGACAACAGGTAGCGGGGTAACTAATAAGCGGATCCATAAACGAGTATTGTGATATCAACAAATTATCAGATAAAGATGAAAGAGAAAAAATTTTCCACACATAAAAAACCATCCGGCCACTTCACAACAAGGCGTGACTTCCTCAGGAACAGTTCGGCCCTGGCTACTCTTGCTGCCACGGGGCCCCTGTCCGGTTTTGCTTCACCTTGGTCGTGGGAAGAACCTGTAACACGGATCATCGGGATCCAGGTAGGTGCGGTCTCTTTTGTGGACGAAGGGGTTGAAAATGTACTTGACAACGTGCAGAAACTGGGCGGGGTAAATACGATCTTCCTTACGACCTTTACCTATGGCCGGGGATTATCCGGAAGGCAGATTCCGGGACAGTCATTTCCGGATCACGGTTCGCAGGAATCGGATGAGAAATCTTTCCATGGTGGGAATTATGCAACGGTTCACACGGAATTCTATCAGAAAACGATCCTGAAAAATACGCGTGCTACGGAATTCGGAGACCTGGATATCGTAAAAGCCGTATTGCCGGCAGCCAGGGAACGGGGAATCAAGGTATTTTGTTCAGTGGAAGACCAATGGCGCCCGGATGTGCCCGGTGTGCAGAAATGCGCTGAAATCGATTTATATGGACGAAGAACAAACTCCCTTTGTCTATTTAATCCGGATGTCCGTTCGTTCTGGACCGCGCTGGTAACGGATCTCTGTACATCGTATGACATTGACGGCATCCTTTTTTTTAACGAACGCAATGGGCCGTTGTTAAATGCACTTGGAGCAAGTCATTTTCAGGAAATCAATTCATCCCGGGCAACCTGTTTCTGTGAACTCCATCAACGTGCCGCACTTCAGCAGGGTGTTAATTTCGAACGGGTGAGTGAGGGTTATCAGAAGCTCGACCAGTTTGTGCAGGTATCACTGAAAGGCCAGCGTCCTAATGACGGCTATTACGTTGAATTCCAGCGCCTCTTGCTGGACTACCCCGAAATTATAGCATGGGATCGCCTGTTTGACCAGGGTAAGCACGAGGTATTACGTGAAGTGAATGAGGCTGTCAAAGCTGTCAGGGAAGATCTACAGATAGGTTTTCATATTGAACATGTCAATTCGTTCAATCCGTTGTTCCGTGCGACGAGAAGTTATGAAGAACTCGCGACCATGGCGGATTTCCTTAAAGTGGTAGCCTACAATAATTGCGGTGGAGAAAGATATGTCAACTTTATTCGCAATGTCTGTTCCACCATTTTCCGCGATGTTCCTCCGGAGGAATTCCTGCGGTTGAATAATCATCTTCTTAATTATGAGCATGAGGCACCCTTTGAAAAGCTTGCTGAAACGGGCCTTTCACCGGATTATGTCTATCGGGAAACACGACGAGCGCTCAAAGGCGTAAAAGGTAGATGTCTTATCTTGCCTGGCATCGATATTGGTATCCCCACAGGAAGGAATAGCCGCAAAGCCTCTCCTGATGATACGTATGCTGCCACTCTTGCTGCATTACAAGCCGGTGCGAATGGAGTCATTTTTTCAAGAAAATACTCGGAAATGAATCTGCAAAATCTGGAAGCAGCTGGACGTGCCATCCGGGAGGTTACAAAATAATAATGATTACAGGCTTCCTCGAAGGAAGATGTCATTATATGAATGATACTCTTTTTATCATTAAATTTTCAGACCCCATCAAACGTTCTTTGTCTCTGGAAGAGACAGGGAGACTACCAATTACTGCCTACCGATAGCCCCGGTGGCTTACATCACGAAAAAGTTATTTTTCCAAACAGACCGAATACTTTTAAAGCAATCAATTAAAACAGCAGATTATTGTCCTGCAGGGATTGCTGGGTATTGGTCCGGCCAGAGCGCAGTCCCTTCTGGATAGATTTGGCACCCTCCAATCGGTTTTTACAGCCAGTTTATCCGAATTAGAAGAAAAAATTGGGATAGGTACGTATACGGCAAAGAAAATTATTTCTGTCCTGAATGAAGATAGTATTACTTATTATCCATATTTAAAACCAAAAGGAGAATCTTAGTTCCGGCTTTGCGCTCCTCCGCGTTCTAAGCGGTTAGATAATAAAACCACAAAGCGCATGAAACACACGCAAAGATTTTTAGGATAACCCTCTTTAAGCTCAGTTACACATTCAAAAATTGGGAACCAGCAATCCCCCCACGATCGATAAGACAAATACAATAAAAGAAACAAAAAATATCCCCAGCGTATAGATTTTCAGCCTTTTGATAATGCATGAATAATCGGGGCTAAGAAATTTTCATACCTGCCTTTTTCAAACCCTCGATTACATTTTTAACTAAATCTTCTTCTTTTACAAAGCGACCAATTAAATAAAAAGCTTTATCCTCAGAATCCGGCTTTAACTTTTTCAGGTGCTGTATTTGCTGCCGGGCTTTTTTAAATCGATTCAGCTGCCCCAGACTTGCTGCCCGAAGCATTGGCCCCCAGAATAAGCCTGGAATATCATATTTGAGAGCTTCTTCAAAAGCTTTTTGATACTCATTGTTACGGTAGTGATATAATGAAGTGGCCCCATGAAAGTACAATGGATATCCGGTATGTTTATTCATAGCCCGGTCTAAAATCATCTTGCCCCTTTCCCAGTCGCCATACAGAGAAAGATGAAATCCTATTGATCCAAGTCTCATGGGTGAGTTCAGGTTCATCGAAAGGCAGTGGTCGGCCTCCATAAAAAAACGATCTCTCTCATTGTGCAAAAAACATTTATAGACATATATAATTCGCACAAATTGACAGTTAGGATCCAAAACCAATGCTCTTTCGGCATGCTCGGCCATTTTTTCAAAGGCACCATCATTTTCAGGGAAGTCCAATGCGAAAGAATTTCCATACAGTGTGGCCAGCATAGCGTGAATTTTTCCGGAGTTGGGATTTTTCGTACGTGCCTGTTCCAGTTTATGGAACGTTTTAATTGCCAGTTCAGGAGATTGATGTGCTTCAAAATAATAAAAACTCAATATAGCATTAAATACATCAAAATGGTCCGGTCTAATTCGTGCTGATTCTTCGGTCAGTTGCCGGAAAACAATTCCCATTTCACTACCAAGAGTTTTTGCAACCTCCTCGGATATATCTTCCTGTATCGCAATCAGGTTTTCTGTTGAAAGATCCCGTTGATACCTTTCTGCCCATAACTGATTCCCGGAAACAGCATCCAACAATTTAACCAGAATTTTGATTTTTTGATCATTCAACTGTATACTCCCATCGATGATAAAACGTGCTCCGATTCGGGGATAAAGGTTTACAATGTAATCCATATCAAATTCCGGCCTGCGCCAGCAATTGATAACCTTAAGATCTTCGTATTTTGTAAGTTCTATGGATATTTCCTCTGAAAATCCGTGGGCAAAATAATCCTTTTCACTATCTCCCGTCAGGTTTTTAAAAGGCAGAATCGTAACGGTGGGTTCAAGGTGAAGAAGTTCTACCTCATCGGTATCTATTTTGTAAATCTCTCCTGTATGGATTCCCCACGTGCTATTGGCTAGAAATTGAGGTTGATAACTGCCTTTGGGAATATGTATCACCACAGGATCGTTTCTGCCATCTTCAAGGTAATACATTTTCAACAATCGCCTGAGGCGGCCTGCATGTATCCTCACCAGAGAGTCCTGTTCCGGATCAAAATCCTTACCTTTTCCCAGTACTTCTATACCAATGGTATATCCTTTTATCTGATCCCCTCTTCCTGCCAATGTTTCATCGACCACAAACCTGAGAAAGCGACAAAGTAGTATTTTTGATTTGACATCTGCATTGGCACATATCCTGTTTACCTGATCAATTATGTTTTTGTCTGATAAAGTGCCCAAAAAATTATGTTTAGAAAGTGGTTGTAAGATAAAAAAATACCTTAAATAATCCTATAAACACATACATAATCCTTAACTACATCCTTCAAGATGTGGATTACCGACAAAACTTTATCAGGGCATTAGCCCGATATCTAATTTTATCAAGGCTATCACTAATTCTTAATAGATTGGCATGTCCAAATCTTGGAACTTATGGTCGTTGATTCGATACCATGGTATACTGACTTCTTGAGCAGAATGATTGTACAATTGCTATTCGATATATAATCCAGTCCCATACGGTAGAAAAATAATCCCTGCTTAAAAAATTCATTTCACAGTGAATCACAGTATTTAACTACCTTTTTAAAAGTCAAATCTTTAGTTTCAGAATATAATTAATGTTAATAGGCATAATAATAAATAGTGGACGAAAACTGTGTAGTTAGTGTGGTCATGAAGAAATTTCCCGATCTGGCTCCCGAGATTAAGAAGCTGTTCGGCACAAGTGAGAGCTTCCGTGAGATCTGTGAAGATTACGTATTATGCCTGAACTCAATTCGGAAAATTGAATCTGCTGATCCAAGGAAGGATGAAAATCTGAAGGAATTTAAGGAAACATTAAAGGAATTAGAAGAAGAATTAATGGCGATCTTAAAAAGTGTATTATCTACCAAAAAATGAAATATAAACTATTTTAAAATAAACACCATCAAACTTTAAATATGCATAACCAATGAAAAAATTACACAAATTATTCGTCATGACGCTATGTTTCTTTTCAATAGGAATGATTAACTCACAATCAAAAGCACAATCGAACTGGGAAATTGGTGCCCGTTTTGGAGATATTAATTTCGCAATCGATGCTACTATTCCGGTTGGTCTTTCGCCACGATTACATCCCGCAGTTTATATCTCACAGCGATTTGGCGTTGGTGGGTATTTTGACTGGATGTTTGCTTTATCCGGAGGCCCCACCGGTTTGAAATTTTATCCTGGTGTTGGCCCTGAATTTTTCTTCGAAGGTGATTTTGATTTCCATATAGCGGGAGATTTTGGCGCTGAATATTCTTTTAAATTTCCTTTGACCATTGGATTTGACTGGCGGCCCGGCTTTAAAGTGACCGAAAGTTTCAAGTTCAAATCAAGCAACTGGGGATTCACTGCCAGGTTCAGATTGGGAAAGGGAAAGATTGTTAAAGCAGACTAGATTCTGCTGGATTGAATCTTGCAATATTTATTTTGGAAGATTTTATAAATCTGATTATGAATTATAAAATACGCTTCCAATTCAAAAAGAAGGCCTTTATTTAAATAGCCTTTATTTATTGAAATATTGATACATCTTAAGAGAAAGTATAAAATAGAACTATTTAAAATTAAGTATCAATTTTAAAATCATGAAATCACTCAGCGTATTTACAGAGTTATTCTTTGTTTTGTTTATAGTTTCCTGTTCCCAAAAACAAGAAAGGAATGTTGATACCAATTCAATACCCTATCCTCTAGAGAAATGGAAAGGTGTAATAGGAAGAACGCTTACAGAATCGAAACCCGATTTCGTGAGTACAAAAAAAGCACCTGAAGGAGCACCCAATGTATTGGTGATCATGCTTGACGATGCAGGTTATTCAAGTGCTACGTCGTATGGTGGTGTTATGAAAACCCCGGCATTCGATCGGATTGGTGATGAAGGGATTAGATACACGCATATGTCGGTTGCTGCTGTATGCTCACCCACTCGCGGGGCTTTACTTACAGGTTATAACATACATCAAATCGGGACAGGTATTATCTCGGAATTTGCCACAGGCTATCCCGGCTACAATTCACAAATTGATTTCAGTACACCCTCAATTGCTAAAATCTTAAATGACAATGGTTATGCTACTGCAGCATTTGGCAAGTGGCACAATACCCCTATGGAGGAAGCCTCGCCTGTAGGCCCATTTAAAAGCTGGCCAACTGGAATGTGGGGTTTTGAGTATTTCTGGGGTTTCCTTGGTGGTGAAACCAACCAGTTTCATCCTTTGCTGTATGAAAACACAACGCCCATCGAAACGCCAGAGACAAATGCTGACGGATCATCTTTTCATATTTCTCATGGAATGGCTGATCAGGCCATCAAATGGCTGGATAACTGGAAAGGCTTGCGGGATTGTCCGTTTTTTATTTACTGGACACCGGGAGCGGTACACGCTCCCATCCAAGTACCGGAAGAGTGGCGGGATAAATATAAGGGGCAGTTTGACGAAGGATGGCATGTGTACAGGGCAAAGCAGCTTGAGCGTCAAAAGAAACTGGGCCTGGTTCCTGAGGATGCCGAGTTGGTGCCATGGCCGGAATCTATCCCTTCGTGGGATTCTTTCAGCGAAGAAGGAAAAGCTTATCTCGCACGGCAAATGGAAGTCAATGCTGCGTTTCTGGAACATGTTGATTTTCATGCCGGCCGTGTGATCGATCACATCGAAAAGCTGGGAGAACTGAATAATACGCTGGTGATCTACCTGACAGCTGACAACGGATGTACTGCCGAAGGAACACCTACCGGCACATTCTCTGAATTATTGATGCAAAATGGATTTCCCCCGCTTACTATGGAGCAGCAACTGGAAAAACTGGAAGAATATGGAGGCATTGAAGCCTGGGGAGGTCCGAATCTGGCCAATCACTATTCAGTAGCCTGGGCATATGCTTCATCGACCCCGTATCAATGGACTAAGCAAATGGCTTCCCATTTCGGAGGAACCATGTCTGCCACAGCTATCCGTTATCCCAAGGCAATAAAAGTCAGGGGAGAATGGAGAAGGCAGTTTCAAAATGTTACAGATATTGTACCAACCATTCTTGAAGTGACCGGTATACCTACTCCGGATTATGTAAACGGACAAAAACGGCTAGAATATCCGGGTAAATCATTAACTTATGCCTGGGATAATCCTGATGCTGAGACCAATCATCCTACCCAGTATTTTGAAATGACTGGATTTGTCGGACTTTATCACGAAGGCTGGACCATTAGTGGAAAACCCTATCGTATTCCCTGGTCAGTGGATCCAGAGGCCATGGTAAATTTTGATCCATTGAATGTGGAATGGGAATTGTATCATATTGATGAAGATCCTATACAATCTATAAACCTGGCTGAGGAGTATCCCGATAAAGTCAGGGAGCTCGAAGCCATCTTCTGGAGAGAAGCTGATAAGTATAATGTATTACCTGTCGGCGGATCTCTGGGACGTTCTCTACAACCGGAATCTAATCCGCAACGTGCAGCCAAGAGGCATTGGGAATTTACAACCAATACTTACCGGGTTCCGGAACTTGCAGGACCTGAAATCAAATCCACTAATTATGAAATTAATGCCTATCTCACAGCTGATAAATCTACTGAGGGTGTTATTTACGCTGTAGGAGACCGAATGGGTGGGCAAGTTCTCTTTATAAAAGATGGAAAACTACGGTACAGTTATTCTACACTTGGTCTCCATTGGCACGACTTCGAAGGTGTAACCATTCCGGAAGGTGATTTGAAAATCACGTTGAAACATAACATGAAAGAAGCCAAGTTAAACGGTCCATCAACAGTGGAATTTCTGATCAATGATGAAAAAGTAGGTCAAATGGATATTACAGCAACCGTCTATGGAGCATATACCGGACATGAAACCTTTGATATTGGCCGTGATGAAGGAATGCCGGTTAACAAAGAATACGCTCAGAAAGGAAAATTCAAATTTACGGAAGGTCAGTTACACAAAGTTGTATTTGATATTTCAAATCCGGATGCGCAGGAATTTCGAGCATCGGAATTCACCGACGTAGATTGAGTTACATGAAAGGGTAAAGTAAAAGGGTAAATAATACTCCGGAATGGGTGATATTGTTTTTAAGTTTATCTCCGCTCCACAGAGTATATTCCAGATTCTTAAGATGAATTTAACGGATTTTAATTGATCAAAATAGGATTAATGATTATTTTTAATGAGATACCACTTGAGTATTAAAATGAAGCACATCAACTCAAAAATTACAATAGTAATTTTCGCATTCATATCCAGTGTATGTTCAGTCAAACAGGAGGTAATACCTGACCAGGCAAGGGAAATTGCCAAAGAAGCTTATATCTACGGTTTTCCGATGGTCATGGGATACAAAACCATGAATGCCTATGTACTGGATGAAAATAATTCCGAATATAAAGGACCCTTTAATTACATCGGCTGCGAGGCCAGGTTGTATACACCTGAAGACAAGGCGGTGGTTACTCCTAATTCCGATACTCCGTATTGCATGATGTGGGGGGATATCCGGAAGGAACCCGTGGTTATATCCGTGCCTGAAATGGAACCTGAACGGTTTTACCATTTCCAGTTGATCGACCTTTACACCCATAATTTTGCCTATTTCGGTACATTGACAACAGGTAACGGGGCGGGCAATTATCTGGTTGCTGTATCAGACTGGCAGGGTGAAAAACCGGATGGGGTGAATAAAGTGATCCGGTGTGAAACACCCTTGTTTTTTGTGGTCATTCGAACCCAACTATTAGATCCGGAAGACCTGGATAACGTAAAAACCATCCAGGAGGCTTACCAGGTAAAAACCTTAAGCGAATTTCTTGGAGGCGATTCAGTACCTAAAACAAAAACCATAGCCATGCCCAAATGGAGTGAAGGAGACCAGTTTACGGCAGCCTCCCTGAAATACCTGGATGCCATGCTGGATATAATCAATCCGGTCCCCGAGGAAAATGATCTGATAAAACGGTTTGGGGAAATGGGCATCGGGAAAAATAAGACGTTTAATATAAATGAATTTGATGAAGTGATCCAATCCGCCATCGAAGAGGGCGTGAAAGCAGGTTTTTCAGAAATCGAAAATTTCATTAGGGAAAATTCATCCGATCCGTTGATGAGCGCAAAAATATTTGGTACTCGAGAATTTCTTCAAGAAAGTGCAATGGATAATTTCGGTTTGGCCAATTTCTATCTGTTGCGTGCATCGGCAGCACATATCGGTCTGTATGGCAATTCAGGAACAGAAGCACTTTATCCAGTCTATATCAGGGATGCTGAAGGAATGCCTTTTGATGCTTCGAAAAATAATTATACACTAACTTTTAAAAAAGATCAACTTCCCCCAGTCAAAGCCTTCTGGTCCCTCACCATGTACGATGGGAAAACCCAGTTACTGGTAGACAATTCCCTAAACCGGTATCTGCTGAATTCAGGCATGATGGATCAATTCAAATTCAATGAGGATGGTTCGTTGACTCTTTATATTCAAAAAGATCCACCGGGGAGCGGTCAGGAATCCAACTGGTTACCTGCACCGGACGGTCCTTTTTATACCGTGTTGAGATTATATGGACCGGAAGAAAGTGCATTAAATGGAAAATGGACTAATCCGCAATTAATAAAAAACAACCCATAAGAATCATGAGAAGTCTGCTTATTCTACCCATTGTTCTTACATTATCCATAAATTACCCTCTGGGCCTCCATGCCCAGTATTGTGTACCACTTAAAGTGGAAGAAACGGAATTCCAGGTAATACCCAGGTTTGTGGACGTGGAAGCCGATTGGTACCCCTCCTGGATTGAATATCGCGGGGATGCTCCCCTATACCCTCAATCGCTTGAACCTTTACCAAAATGGGATCACCCCTTTATGAAGGATAACCTGCCCAGCGCCATGCATGAAGATTCCTATGCTTCGGATATCAGTAATATGCAGGGTCCCGTACCTGAAAATGCCACTGTCCAGTATTTCCAAGTCAGGGAAAAGGGGAAGGAGTTTTCCGGGATGTGCCCCTCTTTTGCCTTCATGGATGAAAATACCATAGTCACCCTTTCCTTTGGGAGAGCGAACACGACCTTATTGTTGATTGATATTGAAGATACATTGAAACTGCTTGATGCTCTACCTATTCCCGGCCGGGGAAACAAGGCGATGGAACTGGCCAGCAAAAAAGCACGGATGGCCCTTTTCAGGGATACCTCGGGAGGGGCTTATTTTTTTCTTTCAAAAGAAAATGAAGTAATTATTCCAGGACCTGATTATCGCATCTTCTACATTCCCATTGAGAACAGAAAATTCGAAAGAGACAGAATGGTCTCTTATGAGATCCTGGAGGAAATAAAAAAAGGGGATCTTATTTACGAAGGGCTTTCAGATAAGGAAGGAGGAAATAAGCTTACTGCCGTTATGCCGGATGCTGAGGGAAATGTCTGGTATACTTCGAAACTAGGTATCATCGGAGTTATAGATCTTAAAGGTTCGAAGAAAGGTGATTACCAGGAGCGTGGAGAATGTCCAAATACATACTCACACCTGATTGGAGAATTTGGTGTACTGAAAAAAATCGAGTATTTCTTTGGTAAAAAATATGATAAAATTGAAGATGTGGAATTTTACGATGAAGATCTGACGGATACGGAACTAAGAAGGGAATTCAGGAAATATTTTATGCTGGACCCAGAGTCAAGGGAAGAAATACAGAACTCGTTTTCAATCGGGCCGGATGGTGTCTATATAGTATCTAATGTTGCCCTTTATAAATTCAGATTCAATGACGAAACCAAGCAGATTGAGATGGATCCCAAGTGGCAAAAAACATTCAATGAAACCAATGACCTGATCTATGCAAATGACGGGACCCAGAAAAAGGGCCAGCTAAATGATGGTAGCGGAACAACGCCCACCTTAATGGATGACCGGTTCGTTATCATCGGTGATAATGATTACCACCAGATCAACATGGTCATTTATTCCCAGGAAGATGGCAGCCTGGTGAGCCGGCATAAATTATTTGAATACGATAGCAGTGCCTGTGAAAATTCGATAGTAGCCTATCGTAACAGCCTGATCATTGGCAATACCTTTAATTATATAGATCCTTTTAAAGAAAATGATACTCCTGGTGGCATCAACCGTTTCGATTATAATTCGGAGACTGGAAAGTTTGAATTACGTGAAGACTGGCCGGCCGAATTTATCGATGGTAAAACGGCCACTCCGAAAATGTCTTCTGAAACTGGTGTGATCTATGTTTATAACCGGGAAGAAACTTCAGATGATGGATACAACGACTGGCAACTTACGGCCATCGACTTTGAATCAGGCAGGAATGTGTTCTACATTCGACCTGTATTTGAAAAGGGGGAATTTAATGATAACATCAATTTCCTAATGAAAGCATTCGCTTTGGGTAATAAGAATTACGACCAGAAAGTTTTTAACAACATCTGGGCTACCTATACCTTTGGCCCCAATAACAGCATTTATATAGGTGCTTACAGAGGATTCTTAAAATTTTCATCTGATCCAAAGCCATGATAGTGAAAGGATTATTCAATTTAATACGATAATTGACAAATATTCCAAATTTGTTCATAGGCATAAGATTTATATAAAAGCAAGACTCATAGAAATTGCTTTATCCGATGGAATGTCTTAATTAAATTGACATAATAAACAGTTTTAACTAAAAAAGCAAAAATTGATTTTATAGAAATCACTTACTTAATTGAATGTTCAACCAATTCTACATTAGCTATGAAAAAGATTGAAATATTTATGGATTACCGTGAAACAAACAAAACTATAATTGATAGTCTGGTAAATAATCCTTCTATAAAACTTGAAATAGGAAAGCTCAAAACAGGAGATTTTTTGATAGCGGGTCAATTGTTGATCGAAAGAAAAACATTAAAAGATCTTGTGATATCTATCAAGGATGGCCGAATATTTCAACAGGCAGCCAGATTAGCTTCATCATCAAAATACAGTTTGATCATATTGGAAGACACCTCCCTGGATATTCAATCAATAAAAATGAAAAGAGAAGCTATTCAGGGAGTTTTAATCTGTCTTTCATTAAAATTTCAGATCCCTATTTTACGGTCCATGTCTCCGAAAGAAACAGGAAAACTCATAATTCTTGCTTGTCATCAAGTATTGAATAGTCGACAACCTAAAAGAAATTTTCCAAATCGACCCGGCCCTTTTAAAAGGAATAACAAGCGTAAACAGCAAATGTATATATTACAGGGATTGCCCGGTATTGGCCCGGCCAGGGCCCAAGCGCTTTTAGACAAATTTGGCACACTCCAATCGGTTTTTACTGTCAGTATATCCGAATTAGAAGAAACAATGGGGATAGGTAAGTATACGGCAAAGAAAATTATTTCAATCTTGAATGAAGATAGTATTACTTATTATCCGTATTTAAAACCAAAAGGAGAATCTTAGTTCCGGCTTTGCGCTCCTTCGAGTTCTCAGCGGTTAGATAATAAAACCGCAAAGCGCACGAAGCACACGCAAAGATTTTTAGGTTAACCTTCTTTAAACTCAGTCACACATTCAAAAATTTGGAACCAGCAATCCTCCGAGGATCGATAAGACAAATACAATAAAAGAGACGAAAAATATCCCAAGAGTATAGATCTTCAGCCCACCTGTAACACTGAATCCACTCAGGTTGACAGTTACCCAGAAGCCGCTATCATTGATATGCCCGAAGCTGATGCCTCCGGAAAGGGCTGCCAGGGCGATCCAGACTGGATGCATATTAACTGTTTCAGGTAGATGAGCACCAGCCATGATGGTCATGGTCGTTATAGCGGCAACGGTTCCGGAGCCTTGTGAAACGCGGAATATCATACCGGTACCGTAGGTAATTAGAAGAGCCCATAACCGGGAGTTTGAGGAATCTCCTATCCCTTCTGCCAGTATCTGTCCAATACCGGTGCTCTGAATAACAGCACCAAATGCACCTCCTGCCCCGGTAATAAGTAAAACCAGACCGGCAGATGCCATGGCCTTCTGTGCTGAAATCCCCATTTCCTTTGCTTTCATATAACGAGATGCAATCAGATATGCAGCGATGGTCCCGACCAGCATGGCGATGACTTTATGGCTCAGAAACTTTACGGGGACAGGTATAGAATCTGAGAAAGCCTGATAAACAGTCCCACTCAGGATCAGGATAATAGGTGTAATGATGGGAATGACTGATACAATAGCACTTGGTACCCGGTCCCGCATCTCTTCCTTTACTTCCATTATTTCATGGCTTTGATCTTTATCTTTATTCCAGAATCCTCGATCGAGCAGATAAAACAGGATCTTCATGGCCACAGTAGCGCCGATAAGCCCCATAAACAGTCCTGCAATAATCATAATACCCAGGTCAAATCCGAATATATCGGCAGCAGCCAAAGGATTTGGGGTTGGAGGTACCATTGTATGGGCAGCCGCTGCACCAATGACCATGGCACCAACCGCATAAGGCAAAGGTTTTTCAATTTCCTTCACTAGCGCAATGGCCAGTGGGATCAGGATCACAAATGTTACATCAAAAAAAACCGGAATGGAAAACAGAAAGGCAGTAAATCCGATCCCGTAGAGAACGCTCTTACCTGGAAATAACTTCACCATGCCAAGGGCAATGGAACGTGCTCCACCACTATCGTACAGCAACTGGCCAATGATCACTCCAAAACCAATTGATAAGCCAATCGCTGCCATCAGGTCCCCAAATCCATTGGTAATCTGAGTTACAGTTTCCATTAAATCAAGACCTGAGGCCAATCCCATATAAATACTGCCACAAACCAGTGCCACAACTGGATTCCATTTGAATACCAGAATGGAAACCAGTATAATCGTAATGGCTACAATCAGGTTAATTAATAATAGGGTGGGAGATTCCATACCTGTCTAAATATTTAATCTGAATTTGTTCAATATAACCACCTGATTACATTTACTTGCCAATAATCTTTTCCTCCATTCTTGATATATCCGATTGAAAAGCCTCCTTCAAAAGCCGTTTAAATTCGGGTAATCCTTTTTCCTGTTCGATTTTCCATTCCTGAGCAAACTGGCCACTTTCAATATATTGATAGGCACTTTCCAGTGTATTACGGATAAAACTTTTATCCAGTAATTCCGCCCGTGATAACTGACCATACTGACTTGTATGTGAGTGATAGGGCATCTGTTTATAAAAGCCAACTTCGGCCATCTTTTCGAACATATAAGCAGGCTCCCTGGAAATATATAATTCAACCAGTGAAGCCTCCTCGGGGTGCCCCTTTTCTAATTCGAATTTGAATGCTTCTGTTATTATTGAAAGGATCATGGGCCATATGGCCTGTTCGGCCAGCAGATCCAACATGGTCTCATCTTTAAAAGTGACTTCAATGGTGCCTTTTTTGGTTGCCCCAATAGCTTTGGCGAGAGCCAGAGCTATTTGCCTTGCCATTCCAGTTGCATCCTGTTCAACCGCCAGGAATGCCGGATAACCTTTATCTTGAAGATACAGGTTCCGAACACCATCACCAATCATCCGTGGTGCCACCATTACTACATCCACATCGGAGGGGGGCACAATGTGGTGAAAAGTAATGTTGTATCCTGAGGCAAAATTCAATACATTCCCCGGACTGAGATGAGGCTCAATCTGCTCCTGGTAAACATGCGGCAAAATTTCATCCGGGATCAGCATAAAAAGAATATCGGAAATTCGGACTACTTCTGGGATATCCATTACGCGGAAACCATCGTCCTGCGCCCGTTCATATGTAACATCTTGTGCCGTTCCGATCTGGATATCCGAAATTCCGGAGTCCCGCATATTCAGTGCCTGGGCTCTGCCCTGATTGCCATATCCGATAATTCCAATCTGCTTGTTTTTCAATACACTTAAATCCGCGTCATGATCATAATAAATCTTAGCCATAGGATCTCTTTAAAATTTTAATGGTATTCATTCTGTTTTTCGAAATAGTTAATTTTGGGTGCTTTATAAAGATAGAAAAAATTAAAAATATTCCTGAATGACAAAGGAGCAGGTTTGATAAAGAGACAATAATCTTTCTTAACAGGATCTCGTCAGACCACGAATACCCGTCTGACGAAGGGGGCTGGTCAGACGGGGTAGGGTGGTCAGACCGGCATTAAATTTTTTTACCTTTCCATAATTTATTAACTTGATCAATAATTATCCGAATTTCTGAATCATGAGAAGTCAAAACATTTTTATCCTGTTTTTTTTTATTGCCATTATTTTAATCCTCAGCACTGTTTATTTTATAAATGATGAAAAATCGCCAGCCCCGAATTATGTTGAAATAAGTCCTGATAATACGTCCTATTTCCAGTTATCGGATGGATCACCCTATATTCCGATCGGGATCAATATGATCAATCCGAATTACCCAATCAACGATCCTGATTCAGCGCTGCTGGAAGTGGAGACCTGGATGAAAAATCTTTCAGAAAATGGAGGCAACTATGTTCGAATCTGGTTAAGTCAGTCTTTCTGGGATATGGAAGAAGAAAAAGCAGGTGTCTATGATTCTGTTAAAATTAAAAGAATTGATCGATTCATTGATTTGGCCAGAAAGTATGGCTTAAGAATAAAAATGACATTCGAACATTTCCGGGGCATTACGGAGGAGGAAATGCCACGTTCCTGGATCAGGAAATCAGTCTATCACACATCAGAAGGTGGGCCATTGGATAGCGTGAGGCAATATTTAACCTCTGAGGCTGGTTTTAAACTTTTCCTGGATAAGCTCGATTTTTATCAGAACAGGTATGGAAGTGACACGCTTTTTTTCGGCTGGGAACTCTGGAATGAAATGAATGCCATGCGTGTTCCTAAAGACAGCATATTTTTTGCATGGAATGAGATGATGCTGAGTGAAACCAAAAAACGTTTCCCTGAAAACCTCGTCATGCAAAGCCTGGGAAGCTTTGACAGGGAATCAGTGCGTGAGACATATCGGAAAATGATGAAGCTTCCAGGAAATGAAGTGGCACAAATCCACCGTTATCTCGACCTTGGCGCCGATATGGAAATATGCCATGCTCCGATGGATGTCATCACTTCCAGTGCTATAGAAGAACTACTTTCCTACAATCTGGATAAACCGGCTATTCTCGCAGAAACAGGTGGAGTTGAACCAAGGCATACAGGCCCGATCAGATATTATGAATTGGATTCAGCAGGAATCCTTCTTCATGATGTACTATTTGCTCCATTTTTTTCAGGATCAGCTGGAGCTGGAATGAACTGGCACTGGAATGCCTATGTGCACCCAAACAATCTCTGGTATCATTTTGGTCGTTTTGCCAGTGCAGTACAGGGGATCAATCCAATTCAGGGGAAGTTTGTACCTTCCAAAACGGAAACTGAATCTTTCAGGATCTATGTCTTAAAAGGTGCTGCTACCATACTCATATGGCTTCGCGATAAAAACAATACCTGGAAATCTGAGCTTGAAGAGGGAATTCCTCCCCAGATTATCCAGGATAGAACAATTGGTTTAAATACGTTAAACATCAATCAGCCTGTCAGCAATATCAGAATATATGATCCATGGAAGAATGAGTGGTCTGAGTCGAAAATCGAGGATGCCAGGATCCTCTTACCTGATTTTATACGATCTCTTGTGGTAAGGATGGAATAAAAAGCTGAAAGCTGAATGCCTGTCTGCCGACAAGGTAAACTCAAAGGTCAAAGTAAAAGTTCAAGCCTATAGATAAATGTATCTACTTTTCTGAAGCAGCTTTTCCCGATTCGGCATTCAGTTTTTCCAGTTCTTTATCCAGTTCTTCCCAGTCATCAAATGATAACACTTCTTTCTCTTCAAAATCTTCCTTCCTGGTCAAAAGTGCTCCGGACATAGTGAGGCTGGTAACGATGATCACCATCAGCAGAATGGTTGAGTTGAAATTAGGATCCTGTAGTTGAATTGGAATAGAAAAGAACAATAAAACCGTGACCAATCCACGTGGAGCGATCCATACCTGGGGGTAGATATGCTTTCGGACAATCGATTTGAAAAGAATAATCCGGATCAGATAGGCAAGGATCAAAATACCTAAAGCCAGAACTATTGACGACATATCTCCGATCCCTGTAAAATCGAGAGACATACCAAATACTACAAAAAAGAAAGTGCGAACAACAAAGGACGATTCCAGGGTGACAACACGAAAATCATCCAGGATATGAGTGATCGCTTCTCTGTTGACCCAGTGTTTTATTTTACCCCTGAAAAAAAGTGTATGATTATTCAATATCAATCCAAAAACCAGTATGATCAATAATGATGATAGATGAAATATTTTCCCAATGGAATATAACATCACGAGAATAGCTATCAGAAAAAACAATTTTACCTTGTCGTCCAGGTATTGAAGCAATAATACCAGGCTATAACTCAGAATGATTGAAGATATAATGGTGATTACAATATTACCTGAGACATTCATGGCTATTTCTGAGGCTTGTTTATTTACGCTCTCAATCAGTAAATAAAAAAGCATAATGCCGAGTATTTCAGAAAAAGTACTTTCATAGATTAGAAACTCACGTTTGGTCTCTGACAGGTTTGACAGGCTTGGAATTATGATCGCACTGCTGAGTATTGAAAAGGGTATGGCATAGGTTAAAGCTTTCATAAAATCTTCAATCAAAAACTGGTGAAGAAGATAGGCAATAGCATAAGTAGTCATAATCAAATAAAGGATTGCAATGATAAATGACTTGATCAAAATTTGCTTTTTTTCCCTCCTGAGTTTGAGATCAAATGTAGCTTCCAGCACAATTATGATCAGACCTACGATCCCCAGAAGTTCAAGTGTTTCATAAAGGTATGTCGACAAATCAATTTCAAAAGAATCCAAAAATTTCCTTACCCCAATACCTAAACCAATCAGAATTATAACACTTGGAATTTTATATTTTTTTGAAACCAGATTGAAAAAATAGGAAATTATCAGAATGATTGAAATAGCGATTGCCTTATTGTATACGTTGAAAAGATCCATGATTATTTACGATTCTGAAATTTCCTAAATTATATTTAAATTATCTGGTTAATTTATAAAAAAAAAATAAGATTTACTTAGTAATTTTTGCTTACATCCGGTTGCACATATCATGCTTATAATACGTAGCATACATGGCTAAACAGAAGAAATTTGGCACATTTGGAGGGGTATTTACTCCATCAATACTTACCATTCTGGGAGTGATCATGTACCTGAGGCTTCCAATGATTGTAGGACAGGCCGGACTTTGGGCTACACTTGGAATCATCCTGGTAGCACATATCATTTCAATTAGTACTGGATTAAGTGTATCCTCTATTGCTACCGATAAAAAAGTGGAAGCTGGAGGCACTTATTATATGATATCAAGGAGCCTGGGCCTTCCAATTGGAGGCACACTGGGTCTTGCTTTATTTGTAGGATTATCTTTCAGCGTTAGCTTATATCTGATTGGATTTTCTGAAAGTTTTTTAAACTTCTGGGGATTACCTACAGACATTAACAGCATTCGTTTAACCGGATCGATTGTATTACTGGCAGTAACCACACTTACATTTATCAGTACCTCGCTTGCGATAAAGACACAATACTTTATCATGGCAGCAATATTTCTTTCACTCGTATCCGTATTTTTTGGGAATCATGATTATGCACCTTCCGAACCATTAATCAATAATCCTTCATCCACAGTACCACTGATGGTCCTTTTCGGTATTTTTTTCCCGGCTGTAACTGGTTTTGAAGCTGGCGTATCTATGTCAGGAGATTTAAAGGATCCTAAAAGTTCTATCCCCAAGGGAGCCATACTGGCCATTTTAGTTGGTCTAATTGTTTACATTGCCTTAACTCTTTTTTTATCATCCACTGTAAGTAAGGATCTTCTTGCTAATGATTCAAATGTACTCCTTAAGATTTCCTGGATTCCCGAACTGGTAGTGGCAGGGATCTGGGGAGCTACTCTTTCCTCAGCCCTGGGAAGTATATTAGGGGCGCCCAGAATATTACAGGCCACCTCAATGGATACTATTACCCCAAAATTTTTCGCCAAAGGATACGGTCTCACAAAGGAACCAAGGAATGCACTTCTTTTGACATTTCTGATCGCCGAAGTAGGAATATTGATTGGTGAGCTAGATGTAATTGCCAGGGTAGTTTCTATCTTTTTCATAACCACTTATGGATTTCTGAATACGAGTGCTGCATTTGAATCCTGGACCAGTGCAGATTTCCGACCCGAATTTAAAGTACCGGGCTGGATCAGCACCATAGGTGCAATCGCATGTTTAATTGTCATGATCCAATTAGATTTTTTAGCGATGCTGGCAGCTATGCTGATATTGGGTTTGTTATTCCTGTATCTTAAACGAAAAGAACTTACACTTGAATCAGGAGATGCCTGGAGTGGTGTCTGGGCTTCACTGGTACGTACCGGGCTTACTAAATTAAAGATGGACAGGATCCATAACCGGAACTGGCAACCAAATATTATTATGTTCAGTGGTAATCCTGAGAACCGGAAACACATGATCGATTTGGGAAAGGCCATCTCCGGAAAACTGGGTGTTTTGTCTGCCTTCGAACTGGTACAGAGTCCTGATCATGAACTTACGCGGACTCAGTCAATTCTGGAAAAAGAAAAAGATACACCTGGATATTTTTTTCATAAGCTCTTTTGTCACGATATATTTTCCGGAATGGATGAAATAGTAAGAATCTATGGTTTTTCAGGTGTCGAGCCCAACACAATTCTGATGGGTTGGAGTAAAAACACCAAAATAAAAGATAAATTCATCGGGACCATCCAGAACTTTGAGCAGTACGGATATAATTCCTTGTTTCTTAATTATGATATTGAAAAACAATATGGACATCAAAGTACAATTGATATATGGTGGAGTGGGGCCAGCAGGAATCTTTCTTTTGCCATTAACCTGATTCGCCACATTACCTATTCGAAACTCTGGAAATCTGCCAAGATCAGAATTCTGCTTATCAACCCGTTGAATGAAAATTATGAATCCATCTATAAGTCATTACGATCCATATTGGAAAATTACAGGGTAGAGGCGCAAATTAAAGTTATCAATAATCAATTTAAGCAATTATCAGAAAATGAAATCATCTCTACTGAATCCAGAGAAACTGATCTGGTGATACTTGGAGTACCCGATAGAAAATTCCATAATATCGATCAATATTTTGATCAGATCACGCAATTGATCGGGAAGTTAGGCAGTTCTTTGATTATTAATGCATCTGATACTTTCGAAAATCTGGATGTGATTGAAGCCGTTGCAGATAAGAATTACCTGGATCAGGCTGCTGAAATTGAACAATTAACCTTACACCCTCTTAATTTATCCAAGCATCCAGAAATTGCTCAGGATATTCAGAAAACCGATATTAATGCCAGGAAAGTTATTGAATTATTTTATACAAAGACATTTAAATCCCTATATATCGATCGATTAATTTTCCTGGATAACCTTGTAGAAAAAACTGAATTTCTGAATAAGGAAATCAAACGGATTGGTGAAATCAAAGAATCTTTCCGACAAAAAAAAGCTATAGATAAACTCAAAATTGATACAATTTTTAAGATAAATGAGGAGGTATCAGAAGAATTATTGAAGGTAAAACTTCCTCATCATGTTGAACATTTTCGTGAAGGGATTCCATGGTATGTTGAACGTCTGGAATCAGATTTCAAGAAGTATCCCAAGCATCTTGAAATATCTTTCGACAAGAAGGAATTTACAATTCATCAAAACGATCGACCACGTTTGAAATGGTATAAAAGAATAAAAAGAATCAAACATCGAATCATCGGGTATCCCATTAAACACAAGATCGAATACCGGGAAATTGTACGATATTATCTTTTGAATAGTCGTATAATATTTCTATCGAATCTTTTAACAAAATTCATGGATGAAGACGAAGCATATTTTGATTCTTTACTGGATTTGTTAAATATGATGACTCGTTATCTCGATGAAATTGAAAGGATGATCTGGAACCGGGAGCATGGCTGGGAAAATGCTATATTGATAACAGACTGCCAGAAGGAAATTCTGGAGGAACGACGCAAGCAGGAGAAGTTAATGAAATTTCAGCTCGGAAGAATGGAACTCGAATTTCGAAAAAACCTGCAACGGATGAATGATGATATGGATATATTAGATATCCATACCCCGATATATAAAAGGAGTATCAGCAGGAACACCTATCAGAAAATCAGAAAGAACATACTTGAATTCGATATGGAATATCAGGTATTGATTGAAAATCAACTCAATAAAATACTGATGGAATTGGCTATCAACACTGTAAAAAACAGGATGGAAACTTTGCATGTAGAATTTAATAATGATCTGAGCCAATACATTAATCGACAGTATATACGAGATTTTGAAAAAATCCAGAAACTTTTACATTCAAATATTGACGGATTCTCCGCTGAGGATGTAGAATTGAATCCTGACTATGAAATAGCATTAAAAGATTCATTTGACCACAATATAGCGAGAATGCGGGACCTTGTTTTACAGATGCCTGATCAATATGAAATCTATTCTGAGAAAAACAAAGAAAGATCGCAGGAATCCGATATCATATCGATACCCTTGGCACATATGACAGAACATTTTCTCGAAACGAGGTATGTTACAGCTTCAGAAGAAAAATATGGAGAATTAATCGAGCTACTTAAAAGATCTGTGTTTACCATCCAGGATGCTATAAATCTCACAAAATTCAATATCGAAAATTTTCAATCTGAAGGAGAAGGCAGTTTGGAAGAAATAGTTGATAGCTTCGACATTAAAATAGAGCAGGAAAAAAATAACACAATTCAGGAAGTAGATAATTATATCAATGCTTCAAATGAATATCTAGATCGTATATTCGAACCGCTTTCTTCGGTTAAAATTGAAGAAAGCGCTGATCATTTTATCGTCGGATTAAGAACCTATCAAGGTAAACGTGTCATTAGTGGGGTAAGTTCGTTAGCCAATCGCCTCAAGGAACTTGGTCAGAAGGGAATTACGAAACTGTTATATATCCAAAGTGAGGGAATTATTCTGTCAAAAAAATATACTGAAGATAAGAGCCTTCGTTCGACAACCAGCCGGTTGCTTGATCTTAAAGATAAAGTAAATCCTTCCGGCGAAGTACTGCGGGCCCTCCCCCAGTTTTATGTCAGTTTATTTAATGGGCGTTCGAGCATCGGTGATGATTTCTGGATCGAAAGAGAAAAGGAAGAGAGGAAATTTAAAATAGCTTTGGAAAGGTACCAGGAAGGTCATCATGGTGGCATCATGATTCTGGGGGATCGCAATATGGGGAAAACTACCTTTTGCAAATATGTAAGTCAGTTATATTTGAAAAAGCATCCCATATTTTCCATTTTCCCTTCCATTTCCGGCAGCATTCGGGAACATGATTTTAATGAAATATTCAGAAAAGTGACCATGAAACAGGGAGATGTATTCCAAATCTCCAATCATTTAAATGAAAATAGCGTAATCATTATCAATGATCTGGAACTTTTTTGGGAAAGGTCATCCGAGGGAATTCGTATCATCAGCCTGATTGAAAGATTGATCAATGAATTCAGCCATAAGTTGCTGGTAATTGTCAATCTCAACCAGTATACATATAAAGTGATCAATCAGTTAACCAACCTGGGAAATCATTTTATTGAAATTATCAATATCCAATCATTCGATGCTGAAGAACTTAAAGAATTAATCATGCGCAGACATCGATCGAGCGGTCTATCATTCGGGTATGATCATCAATCCAGTGGATTGAATGAAATCAAAATGGCCCAGTTGTTTAATGCGTATTTTAGTTACAGTGAAGGGAATCCAGGTACTGCTCTGAATGCATGGTTAGCTCACATAAAAAAAGCAGGTTCGGATAACTTGATTATTGAAAAACCAGAAAATCCTTCTCTATCAGGTTTAAAATCATTAAATGAGGATTGGTTGATGTTGCTTGGCCAATATGTACTTCATAAAAGGCTTGATAAAGGAAAAATTAAACGAATTACAGGTTGGGATGAAAAAGATACACATGAAATGATCCTGGCAATGCTGCGTTCGGGTATTATTGTGGAAAAAGTATCAGGAATTTACATGATCGATCCATATATGCAACCTTTTGTTACAAGAGTTTTGGATGATATGGGTGTATTATGAAAAATAATATCAAGCAGTTTAAAAAGTTCATTAATGAAAAATTGCTCACTCGATGGGAATTGAAATCCAAGGTTCAGCAGATTACCAGTACACTTAGTGAACTATACGAATTCAACTTTCCAATTAAGAATATAGATCAAAACGAGTTAAACTTTATCCGGAAGATCATCATAAACCATCCATATACAGTTTCTACCAGTCCTGTTCAAACCAAAAAAACTGAGTTAGAAGATGGTACTTTCAAGTTGATAGTATCATTCATGGTTTTAGGCCAGGACCATGGAAAGCAGATCGAAAAGACCATCCGTGAGAGATGTCAATCGGAAAATGAAACCTATTAAAACTAAGGGTGATAATATTATCCTATACTTAATCCGAGTCAATTATTTTGATATATTACCAGAAATTTTTTTAGCAAAAAGAAAGAATAATATCCATTATCATTCTCCTGACCTGCCATTCAATAATCCTATGAACTCAATCTGAATAACTCTAATGCCTTGATCCGAAGCTACCCCAGGAAGAAATAATCAACTTATTGATAAATGATTGCAAGTGGGATACAGGTTGAAACAACAAATAAATCTATTCACAAGTAATATCAAATTTTAAGATTATATCTATCTGAATTGTTCAGATTGATATAAAATTCTTATCTTATGCGTTATTTTAAATTAGAAATATATCAGAATACTTAATCTCTTCAGAGATGCTTACAAGTCTGTTCCGGAAAAGAATACCCGTCTGGTTCCTGATCGTAGGGAGTGGATTATTTTATAGTGGCTGTCAAAAGGACAAGGAAAAACTGAGCTATAACAAACATATCCGGCCTATCTTTAACGAAAATTGTCTGGTCTGTCATGGCGGTGTACGGCAACTGGGTGGTTTCAGCCTGCTTTTCGAAGAAGATGCATTCGTTGAAACTGAATCGGGCCATCCGGCCATTATAAGGGGCAACCATAAAAAAAGTGAACTATATCGAAGGCTCATACATAACAACCCTGAAAAAAGAATGCCCCAGGAAGCCGATCCACTTTCAGAAGAAGAGATCGCCCTGATCTCCCGGTGGATCGATGAGGGTGCTGAATGGGAAAAACACTGGTCATTCCAACCTCCTGTCCTTCCAGATATTCCGGCTACCCGGTCAGGTTGGCCTAAAAATCCCATTGATAATTTTGTGCTGCGTAAATTGGAAATAAATGGGTTGGAGCCTGAATCAGAGGCAGATAAACACCGGCTTATCCGTAGATTATATCTTGACCTAACAGGATTGCCACCCACACCTGAGGAAGTAAGAGATTACATTAACGATTCTTCCAGTTATGCCTATGAAAAACTCGTCGACCGACTTCTTTCTTCTCCACATTTTGGTGAAAAATGGGCCAGTTTGTGGCTTGATCTCGCCAGGTATGCTAATTCAAAAGGATATGAAAAAGATCCCCACCGCAATATCTGGCTTTACCGGGATTGGGTTATATCAGCTTTGAACCAGGATATGCCATTCGATCAATTTACGATCGAACAGCTTGCTGGAGATCTTCTGGAATCACCAACTGAAAAACAATTGATCGCCACCGGATTTAACAGAAATACGATGACGAATACCGAAGGCGGAACAGAGGACGAGGAATTCCGGATTGCAGCCGTAATGGACCGTGTAAATACGACAATGGAAGTCTGGCAAGGAGTTACGATAGGTTGCGTTCAATGTCATGATCATCCTTACGATCCGATCAATCAGGAAGAGTATTATGAACAGCTTGCCTTTTTCAACAACACGCAGGACGCGGATCTGGATAGTGATTTCCCGCTACTTGCGCTTTATGAAGAAGATGATGCAGAGAATATCAGGAATACCATTGAACTTCTGGTTAAATTAAAACCTGAAATATCCCTTCGACCCGAAGCATCTCTCGCTGAACAGATCAAAAACGCCCTTTTCCCCAGGTTGCTGGCTGACTTTGTCGATGATTACGAAAATGTGATCATCCGTTACAATGGTCCAATGGATAATTCCAGTACGAATCTGAACAATCAGAATAAAAAGTCTTATCATTTCATGTATGCGGAAATCCCTGTAACGGACCTCACCGATCTATCGATAAATTATTCAGCAGAAGGGAATGAAACGATAGTAAAGGTGTATCTCGACTCCATTGGCGGACCATTATTTTGTGAAACCGATATGCCGAGTACAGGAGCTAAATGGGATATGAAGAACATATATAAAAATATAAATCTTCCGGTTATTAAACACAATGGCAGACACAATCTTGTATTTGATATCATTAATTCGACCGGAAAGGTGCCTGAAGGACTTGCGAGAATAAAGGAGATCTATCTGCATTACAATAACTCGGTATTTCCTCCTGTTAAAATCAGGGAACTGGAGGATAAGCTTATTGAGTACAGGAATCATGCGGATCTTAATCTGATTATGAAAGAAAAAAACGTTCTTTCGAGAAAAACTCATGTCTTTGAAAAAGGAAACTGGTTATTACCAACCCATGAAGTAGATCCCGACATCCTTTCTTGCCTTGGTCAATATCCTGCAGATCTGCAGCTTAACCGACTGGGATATGCCCTGTGGCTCATAAGTCCTGAAAATCCATTAACCGCGAGGGTCACTGTCAACCGGCTCTGGGAACAGTTATTCGGAAAAGGAATCGTTGAAACCGTAGAGGATTTTGGTACTCAGGGAAGCCCCCCATCTCATCCGGAACTGTTGAATTATTTAAGTCTGCAATTTTCAGAAACTTATCAGTGGAGCATAAAAAACACACTCAAAGAGATCGTACTTTCAGCGACCTATCGTCAATCTTCAAAGATCACAGAGGAAAAACTTAAAAAAGATCCCTATAATACTTTACTATCCAGGGGATCCAGATTCAGATTATCCGCTGAACAGTTCCGGGATCAGGCTTTAGCAGTAAGCGGATTGCTGAACACAGAAGCAGGTGGAAACAGTGATATGCCAGTGCAACCTGAAGGAACGTGGCAGGTCATATATAGCGGTGAAAAATGGGTAACAACTGAAGAGGACAAGCATCGACGTTCGGTTTATACTTATTGGAAAAGAACTTCTCCTTACCCGTCTTATATCACCTTTGACGCTCCCAGTCGTGAATTCTGTGTATCCAGAAGAATACGTACCAATACGCCATTACAAGCACTGGTAACACTTAATGATCCGGTTTATATGGAAATATCCATTGCGCTGGCCAACCGGATGTCGGCATTTGCGCAGACAGATTTTAAAAAAGCCATACGGCATGGCTATAATCTTGCACTCTGCCGTGAACCTGATGATCGTACTCTTCGTTTGCTGATCGATCTTTATAGATCAGCAAACGAAAAAATGAATAATAAACATGCAGACAACATGCATATGGTAAATATCAATAAAACTGATCAGGGTGAGATTTCGCCGATGGCGATAGTGGCCAATGCAATTATTAACCTTGATGAATTCCTGACAAAAGAATGAAAATAGATACCGGAAATAAATATATCAAATATGAAAAAGGATATTGCATCTGACCATAGTTCAAAAGAAACTACCAGGAGACATTTTTTAAAATCATCTTCGATTGGATTGGGAGCAATCGCCCTTGGTATGCTTGGGGGAAATAAAATTTTCGGTAAATCCGGAAACTTACCGTTGAGAAATCCCATACCCGATTTTATACCAACCGCCAAACGTGTCATATATCTGCATATGGCCGGGTCACCTTCCCAGCTCGAACTTTTCGATTATAAGCCGGAATTGATTCGACTCAATAATCAACTTTGCCCTGCTTCCCTGCTCGAAGGGAAAAAATTCGCGTTTATAAATGGAACGCCAAAATTACTGGGACCTTTAAGTAATTTCAGGCAGCATGGTGAATCAGGTGCCTGGATTTCCGATTATTTACCCTATTTTTCCAAGGTAGCCGATGAAGTGTGTTTTTTAAAAGCAGTACATACCGACGAGTTTAATCACGGGCCCGCCCAGTTATTTTTATATACGGGCAGTCCAAGACTTGGACGTCCGAGTATGGGATCATGGGTAACATACGGGCTGGGTTCTGAAAATGAGAATCTCCCTTCCTTCGTAGTTCTGGTTTCAGGAGGGAAAACACCAAGTGCTGGAAAAAGTGCCTGGGGAAGTGGCTTCCTCCCATCGGTTTATCAGGGTGTTCAATGCCGGTCGCAAGGAGATCCTGTCCTGTACATAACCAATCCCGAAGGAGTGGACCGAGATCTGAGACAAAAAACAATTAATACAATCAATGAGATCAACAAGAGCCACTATGATGAATTTAATGATCCTGAAATATTGACCCGCATCTCGCAATATGAAATGGCATTTAACATGCAAATATCGGTTCCAGAAGAAATGGATATATGGCAGGAACCTGATTACATACATAAAATGTACAATACCGAACCCGGGAAAAACTCATTTGCCAACAATTGTTTACTTGCAAGGAGGATGGCTGAGCGGGGTGTCCGGTTTATTCAGTTGTACCATTGGGGGTGGGATGCTCACGGAGTTGCTAAAAGCGAAGCCTTAAATTATGGATTCCTTGACAGATGCAGGGAGGTGGATCAACCGATGTCAGCACTGATACTGGATTTGAAACAAAGAGGGTTACTGGATGATACACTGATTATCTGGAGCGGTGAGTTCGGACGGACACCTATGATGGAAAACCGTGGAGGAAATGATAATCCGTTCCTGGGCAGGGATCACCATATTGATGCCTTTACAGTTTGGATGGCCGGAGGAGGAATTAAATCCGGATTAACGTATGGTGAGACCGATGAAATAGGGTATTATGGAATCAGCGGTAAAATACATATTCATGACTTGCAAGCCACTATTCTTCATTGTCTCGGATTGGATCACGAAAAACTGACCTATCCGTTCCAGGGGAGGGATTTCAGGCTTACAGATGTCCATGGAAAAGTAGTAAAGGAAATTTTAGTCTAAACATGATTTAATCTGAATTGATAAATAATTATGAATGCTGGTTTATTTTTAGGCAGATTTCATCCCCTCATTGTTCATCTCCCGATTGGTTTTTTACTTTTAGCAGTTTTTTTTGAAATTTATGTGCGAAAAACCAATAATAAAAAACTTGATCCGGCCATCTCATTTGCCATGTTTCTGGGATTTATCTCAGGTTTTATTTCTGTAATTTTAGGTTTTCTGATTTCATCTGAAGGCGGATATGATGATCAATTGCTTAATTGGCACAGATTTTCCGGCATCGGGGTTTCAGTGTTATCATTTTTCTGCTGGCTTATAAAATCGGGAAATATAAGAATCCCTGACTTAACATATCTTCTCTTAACGGGTCTTTTGGTCATTTCCTTAATTGCAACAGGCCATTTTGGGGGAATGCTCACCCATGGAAATGATTATCTGATAAGCAACGCACCTGAATTTATCCGTAATGCATTAAGAAATGAAAATAAAAACCCGGTTTATGAATTACCATCTATCCCTGATTCTCTTATAATTTATACACATTTAATTCAGCCAATATTTGATAATAACTGTAATCAATGTCACAACCCGTCTAAAAGAAAATCAGGGCTGATCCTGAACACCTTTGATAATCTAATGAAAGGTGGTGAAAATGGTATCGTAATTGAACCTGGCCACCCTTTTCAAAGTGAACTTTTTAAAAGAGTTACATTGCCACAATCAAATTTTAAATTCATGCCTCCGAAGGGTATTCCTTTGACCTATGGGGAGATCCAGATACTTCAGTGGTGGATTGAAGAGGGTGCCTCAAAATCAGCCAGACTGACTAGCCATAAAATATCTGAAAACATAAAACATATTTTGAATAGTGAATTTGCGTATGATACCTCTCCTAAATCCTTTGTGGAAATCCATCGGGTAACTGAGCCTGAAAAGGATAATTTGATTTTACTTGAAAAAAATAATTTTACTCCAGGTTTTTTATCGAAAAATTCATCATTCCTGGACATCCGGTATAATTCTGAATCAATTGAAATAAAAAATCTTGAAGCTATGCAGACCGTTTCTGAACAAATTACCTGGCTAGATCTCAGAAATTCAGGTATAACAGATGAAATGTTGATATTGATTGGTAACTTACCGAATTTGACAAAACTTCGATTGGATGGTAATCCGGTCACTGAAAAAGGTATAGCCTACCTGGAGGGCCTTAAACACCTGGAAATGATAAGCTTATACAACACCGAAGTTGGTAAAGGGTGTTTGAGATCATTAATAAAACTACCGAGTTTAAGAAAATTATATCTGGGGAAAACGAGTATTGTCAAAGAGGATATTGCTGAAATTGAGAAAATCAGAACCGATCTGGAGGTCATATTGGATCTGTATTTCAGTGAATCCACTGAATCATTTCAATAATCAAAAAATCGAATGAAGATGCATAAATATCTGTCAAGAAGACAATTTATCAGAAATACAACACTGGGTATCGGGGCTACGACTCTATCTCCAGATTTTACATTTAGTATCATTAAAAAAAGATCCCTGGATGAAACCATCATCGGACATGGTGATTTTAGATATAAGGTAGACAAGGAATGGGGAGTCCAGGATCCCTTAAAAATACCTGTAAAAGACTGCCATGAAATGGTTCAGGACAGAAGTGGACGTATTCTTCTCTTGACCAATGAAGTTAAAAACAACATGATCATATACGAAAAATCGGGTAAAGTTTTAAAAACATGGGGCTATGATATGCCTGGTGCACATGGATTGACATTAATCGATGAAGGTGGTGAAGAATTTCTGTTTATTACGGATCATGTCCGGCACCAGATATTCAAAACTACACTCGATGGAAAGATCTTAATGACATTGAATTATCCGGTGGAATCCGGTGTATATGATAGTCCTGATAAATATAACCCGACAGAAATTGCTGTTGCTCCAAATGGCGATTTTTACGTGGCTGACGGTTATGGAGAAAATTATATCATACACTACAGCTATGACGGAAAATATATCAGGCATTTTGGCGGTAAAGGTGATAGTGAAGAAATGTTCGACTGTTGCCATGGGGTAACTCTGGATACCCGCCAGAAAGATAAACCATCACTTCTAATAACTTCAAGATCAAAAAACGAATTCAAACGATTTACCCTTTCAGGTGAATATCTGGAAACAATTCATCTTCCGGGATGCTGGATCTGTCGGCCTGTAATACGTGAAAATAATATTTTCTTTGCCGTGATAGTTACTAAAACTTGGGACAATTATGATGGTATGGTAGCCATTCTTGATAAAAACAACCAGGTGATATCCTTTCCGGGTGGTTCAGCTCCAATCTATAAAAATGGTGTATTGCAGGAACCAGTATATGATGGGCAAACATTTCTTAATCCGCACGATGTCTGTATCGATGAGGATGAAAACCTGTATATCCCCCAGTGGAATTCTGAACGGAGTTATCCGGTGAAATTGATCAGGATTTGATCAACAGATGAAATTGCGAAAATTGAAATGTTGAAGCTATCCCCATCAGGGGATTTACAAACTTAACAGGATCAGGACGACTTTTATGGATTGCCGATCAGTCAATATCATTAATTAAGAATACCTCCGGTTTCTGATTATTGATTCCTACCAAAACCATCCTCTTTTTCCCTACAGTTACAACCTCCATATCACGTATTTCCCCATGAACCTGAAAACCGCTCCTGACAGGCGGAACAACTTCAAATTGACCATTATCCAATATTTTCAGAAACCACCCATAACTAGCATCA
>Ga0209536_100001997_pt1 | contig 33348 bp, 28 predicted proteins | sample DeeMarSeWOR28_12_FD_187461 | JGI IMG/M metagenome (GOLD analysis project Ga0209536, IMG submission 187461) | Marine sediment microbial communities from White Oak River estuary, North Carolina - WOR-2-8_12 (SPAdes) (version 2) | ecosystem: Environmental > Aquatic > Marine > Intertidal zone >... | reverse complement strand
CCTTGATGGGGGAGGGTTAGCCTGCCCGCCATCGCGAGCCTGCTCGCTCAGGCGAGGCGGGCGGGGGTGGGGGTGAAATAATAGGGGAGGGGAAAGAAGTTGGCGGACAGGGGGGGATGGGGTTTTCTTCTGAGTAATTCCTATCCACTGGTCTCGCTCTCACCAATGGTCCGAAGGATATCCTCCAATATCGAAACCATGATGGGATAGTATCGACAGTCTCCTTCGGAGGCTAATTTTTTAGATAGCTCTGACACCCAGGGCAGCATGGTTTCCGCCGCAAAAGCTAAACCTTCGGTGACCAGCGCTCCATCTTGGTCACCCCACCCTTTATCCAACAAGAAGTAGAGATATTCGAGTTCAATTGAAATGTGATCGGGTGGCTCTTGAATATTATCTGCTACAGACAGTGCTTTGGCCTCGAAGCGTTCTTTCATTTCTGTAGCAGGTCTTCCCATCAAGGGTGCACCCTCGAATTCGTAGCAGGACTCGTAAAGTGGAGCTACAATACCTCCCTTGGCACTTATAAAAAGACGAACGTAGCATTCTTCCAAGTGCTGATAAAGAGAATCTACATCGGGAAAACTCTTGATCGTAGAAACGATCTGGTCCAGGAAGTCAAAGGATCTGCCTGGCAAAATAGATTTCAAGGATTGTAGACGATTTAGATAGGGTTCCCTTACCATCTCGGTGCATGCCTCGGGGCTGGGCCCCCAGAATATCTGTCCCATTATTTTCAGAACGTCCAGTAATATGCTTTGTTCAGGAGTCATGGACTTGCACCTATTTGTTAAATGTTGTAGTTACTCGTACGACTGAACAGTGACCAATATAGGATTCACCTGGAGCAAAGGCAAGGAATTAGGTGGTGTCCATCCGGAAACTACCTCATGTCATTCTGAGCGAAGCGAAGAATCTCTGTGGACCCTCGAACTATGAGATTCTTCGTCGCCTTGCTCCTCAGAATGACATCCAAAAACACAGTTTCCGGATGGACATTAGCTAGCACCCCTAGCCCGGATTCTTCATGAATCTGTGTCGCGAGACCATGAAGATGGCCGTTCCACCTGGCAACCGCAGGGGCTTGAATCCGAGGCCTACTTGAAAAGTACGTCGCAGGGTTCAAGGCCTGAGGACGCCAGGAAGGACGGTCATATCCACGGTCGGAGCAGCCGATTCATGAAGAATCCGGGCTAAACGAAGGAGGTAGCGAACATGCGAGTTGTGGCTTTCAACTGTAGTCCGCGGAAGAATGGGAATACGCAAAGAATGATCAATGTGGTGCTCGAGGAACTGGAAAAGGAAGGAATTTCAACCGAGTTGGTGCAGGTGGGCAAGAAAAAGATCAGGGGCTGCATCGCCTGTTACCTGTGTCGAGAAAACAAAGACTCCAGGTGTCACGCCGGCAAGGAAGGTGACATCCTCAATGACTGCCTGGCGAAGATGGTCGAAGCGGATGGGATCATTATTGGTTCCCCCACCTATTTCAGTAATGTCTCCACCGAGGCCAAGGCCCTCATCGATCGGGCCGGATTGGTGAGCAGGATTAACGGCGATTTGCTGAAACGCAAAGTGGGGGCAGCTGTGATCGCAGCTAGGCGGGGAGGCGCGGTGCCGGCCTTCTCGGCGGTGAACTACTTTTTTCTCATTGGCCAGATGATCGTTCCAGGCTCGACGTATTGGAACCTCGGCTATGGCATGGATCCAGGCGAGGTAGAAAAAGACGAGGAGGGCATCAAGACCATGCGAGATCTCGGGGTGAACATGGCCTGGCTGTTGAAGAGATTAAAAGGGTAGCAAGCTGTACAACTTTGGGGGCGAATAGTTTATTCTTAATAACTGTTTTTTGACTCGACAGAACCATAGTGATTATTATGATATGTAAAGACTTGACCCCATAAGCACAACGGTTGCAAATAAAGAAAAAGAGAGGATGATAACCGATTTGCATAAACTTATTTTGATCGTGACTTTGGTAATCTCACTGGGTCTCGTTTGTGAAAGCCAAGGTTTTGATGATCTCGATCGGGATAGAGACAGGGGGGAAATCAGTATTGTTTCCCCGGGAGGGGGCGATGAATTGGTGGCCGGTAGCAAGCAAAAGATCTCATGGCACCTATCCGGCCCCATACAATATGTGAAAATCGAATATTCCACCAACAACGGCAAGAAATGGGTAGAGATCGTGAAAAGCGAGAGAGTCACCGCCCCAGTCCAGTCGTACGACTGGGAAGTCCCGTGTACACCCACTTCCAAAGGGAAGGTGCGCGTTTCAGATCCCTATGGGCCCACCTCGGATGTAAGTTTCAAAACTTTTTCAATCAGTTGCGATAAAGCAAAATCCTCAGTTGAAGAGTAAGTTGGCCAATAGCGGTTGAGCTCCCGACGGCCATATCGGCAAACAAAATCCAACACCCCGAAGAGAGGCAACAAAGTGACTGATTTATGAAACAGCGGCAATACAGATTGGGCACACTATTTCTTGTCATCCTCTGTATCTTCGTGTCCCGCCAAGTGCGGGCCTCAGCCCTGGACTCCGCCGGCGGTGACTTTGATCTCATGCCGATACAACTTATTTCTCCCGCAGGTGGAGAAGAGTTCCTTGCCGGTACCAAACAGAAGATCTATTGGACCGCAACCAATAAAATACGATACGTAAGAATTGAATACTCTTTAAATGACGGCCAGGACTGGATAGTAATTGCGAAGAGCAGAATCATTGATAGACCTGCCGACTACTTTGTTTGGGAGGTACCTTGCACCATCACCGACAAGGCGAAGGTAAGAGTGTCAGATCCGTACGGCCCCGATGGTGCTTCCAGCCTCGAGCCATTTGCCATAATAGACGGTATGCCCCCTGCCATCGAATTATCACCGCAGACCGCCAAACTCTGGCCACCCAATGGCCAAATGGTTGAGGTGGGTCTCAGCTTGACCGTAGAGGATAACTGCGATCCCAACCCTCGGGTTTTTCTCCGCATAACCAGTGATGAGCCCATTCAGGGGTCGGGACGTGCCCCAGACGTCAAGATCACAGATGGCAAGAAAGTTTTCCTGCGGGCAGAGAGAGCCAATGCTGGTGACGGCCGAGTTTATGTAGTCACCATTACTGCCACTGATTTTTCCGGGAACAGTACCTCCAAGAGCGTTGCCGTGAAGGTGAATCTTAGAGAAGAAAAAGAAGCTGTTGACTCCGGCCAGTTCTATGATGCCACGGCAGTAAAATAACAAGCGTCTACCGCGCCAAGGGGTAGGCCAGAACGCGGCTGCGGGCTTTCTTTCCAAAAAGAGTGCTGGGTCGCGAGGCCACGACCAAAACCCTCCCCCCATCCGCACTCAGCCCTTGGGTTGGAAGGTCCAACTCCTCGCCGAGTTTGCCTTTAACGAATTCACCATTTTGGTGCTTTATCACCGCCAGCCAGCTTTTATAAAGACTGAGCCTTGGGGACTTGACAATCCCTCTGTCGCTGGCTACTGCCAAAACCTCAAGCTGTCCGTCACCATCCAGGTCCACCGCCACCGGTGAGATTTCGACAATGGCCGTTATTACGTTGGAAAAACTTATATCCGGGTCAAGTTGGTATGTCACCATGGACAGACTTCCACCCATTTGGGCGGAGGATTGATACAGCTCTTTATTCCCGCTATAGATATAAAGGGACTTGTCGCGGACAACAATAGTTTCAGCTTGGCCGTCACCGGTAACATCTGCAAAAATGCTCCCCAGCACAGTAAAGCGGCGGGAGAGTTTAAACTTAAGTTTCGACACTTTGAGCGCACCATTTACCAGTTTAACTTCACGTATCTGATTCCCCCAAAAGATCTCTCGATCAAAGGACTGCCGCAGCAAAGTCTCTGGGCTGCCATCGCCGTCTCGATCAAAGCTTCCCAGAAAAAAAGGAATCCACTCCTTGATGGGGACAAGCTTGTCCCCATTCAGCCTTAAGATCGTTGATGCCATCTGGTTATCGGCCATGGCTGTTACCGCCAGGTAGAGGTTCGAGCCGGCAGCAGGACGCCACCACCTCACCGACAAAATATCCCCCGGGCCCGTGGTTTTTCCTTCAGCCACCACCGGCAGCTTGTCCGCCACCACATGTACTCTAACTTTCTTGCCGTCAGTGGTCGCCATCAGCAGCCGCCCTGTATACCTGACAAAATCCGCCATCAAGGTTAGTCGGGAAAACTCTCCAAGGGCCTGGTAGCCAAAATAGGTCGGCGCATAGGTAATCTCCCCTTCTGGTTGCGGTTTTGGTGGCGCCGCAGAAAAATCGGGAGATCGGTAGGAGTGGATGATCTGGAATTCGGAATCTCTCACCTCGAGGCCGCTGCTGGTCAGGATAAAGACCAAACTCGGTCCACCAGGGGCAGAGGCCTCGGGTTGCTTGGGTTTAAGGTGCTGGGAAGTCTGGAAGTCCTCCCATTTCAGCTCGGGCAGCCCCTGGCGCAACTCAAAAAAAAGGGTCTCCCCCTTACCCATGTAGTCCCACAATGCAGCAGACATATTGGCATAACGGCGAATTTGATCTCCCCTCTTGATTTTTTCGACCTTGCCCAACGGCCTGGCAAAGGAGTATCCGGACTGCAACCGCGTTACCTTGATAATCCCTTTTACCTCCTCGAGAGTGCCCAGGACTTTTCCCGTCACCGGATGGGTGATCTTTTTGCCCGGCTTGATTACGCTGAATAGATCGCCGGCGGCAATCCCCTTTTCACCGTCCAGGTCGATGAGATACTCACCCTCTGCCGCCATGATCACATAGCCCGAAATGGGGGTAAAATCCTTGATCACCTCATCCATGACCACAGCCTGGACTGGCCAACAGGGGAAAACAACCAAGAGGGTGACAAAAATTGCAATCGGCAAGCGAAAAGAAAACACTGAGTCCACCTCCCTGCTAAGTACGCCACCATACCAAAGAAATGGCCGGGGGAAATCCCCGGCCATTCACTTTAGCACAACCCAATGGGTGGGACAATCCTAGAATTTGTAGCGGATATTTGCCACCCAGCGGAAGATGTTGTTGTCTGACTTCCCATCAACCTGGCTATTCTGCTCGAAGAAATCCATGGCATCGTCCGCCCACAGAAAGCCGGCACCCGTATTAAATTCTAGCCCTTTGTATATTTGGTATCTCACGTCCGCATCAAGCTCAAAACCGATCTTGTCGTTCTTCCGTTTAACACCATTCTTATCGAAATATTCGATATCCTCGGCGGTGAGCATGTACATGCCCGACAGGCCGGCCTTAACCTTGTCGGTAAACTGGTAGTCGAACCTCAGTTTGTTCATGACGAAACCCTTGTCCAGGAGGTAGTTCCTCTCGGTGAACACGTCGTCGTCGGTGTAGGATTCAAACAGAATGTGGTTGTCGAAACTGTCCACATCCACAGCCAGAAACCCTTTGAAATCTTTGTCATTGGGGTCGTCGTCACCAGAGGCGTACCAGAAAGTGTAGGTAAATGTTGACTTTTCCCATTTGTAGCCGGCGTCCAGGTGCAAAAAGTAGGCCTTCACGTCAAAATCCGCACTGGCCCGTCCTCCAGCAGTGGCGCCGGTCTGATCACCGGGGGCGGTGGTGGTGAATGAGGCGTTTTTGATCTTACCACCCTGGTACAGGAGATCGTAGTTTAAAAACAAATTGCCGGGACCCACATCGGTTTTGTAGTTACCATCGATTCCAAGGGTGTACTGGTTGAATTCAGCATTCCGGGCGAATTGTTTTATCTCGTATTTACGATCTTCGATGGCATCACTTCCCTGAGGGTCATCCTTGTAGAACCAGAGACCGAAGACCCCAACAAGCAGGTTGTCTGCGGCCTTGAAATTGGCTCTGCCGTAAAAGCCATCCAGATCCTGACCCGACTGATTGCTAGTACTGGCGTTGGTCTCAATCGGCCGGAACCAGGCCACCGTGTAGTCGACCATGTCAGTGGGGCTGCCATAGTTCTTGACCCCCATTACTGTTTCCGCCCAGAAGTATTTGTTTATATTTTGCGAGTTCAAACCCATTTGCAGCCGGTTCTTACTCTCGATCCCGGGAAGCTGGAAATCGAGGTAGGCCCAGCGGGTCTCGACATTGACGCCGTCTCCCGAGAACTCGGCACCCTTGCCCGCTTCACCATAGCGAAGGCCGCCGATTTCGATGGCGTAGACGCCCTTCACCTTGCCGTCATCGCTTGCAGCCTCGGTCCAAAACCGGTACTTGATCTCGCCGAAGTTATCCTCCACATTCTTTTTCCTGGTAATACCTTGCTGTTCCGCCCTGAAAAAATCGTTCTGATCGGTGTAGATCTGAAAACGGTTGTTTAAATCTCCATGAAACGCAAAGTCCACGCCCAGCGCCGGAGCCGTCAATCCCAGCGCCAGCAGGAGCACCAGCAAAACCTGAAATCTCTTCATCTCTTATCCTCCTTTGTCCTAGTTATTTAAGCCAACAATTCCAGAGAATGGGGCAGTCTCACCTCCCTTCTGTACCTGCAGTATGGACCGCAGTTTAAGCGTTTTCTCCCCGGACTTGATTGCCTCAAATATTGTGTCCTATTCGTGTTAAGGAACGATGACGTTGGTAGGCCCTGGCGAGTTCTCGGGTAAAATACTCCCTCGTTAACCGCTGCTGAACATCAAGGCAAAGCTCTGACTCCATCCGGCTCAGTTACGGCCACTGCCGTCACCGTCAGGTTTTGTCCTTTGGCTCTAAAAGCATTCCGAACAAAAAAGGTTTATTTAATTCATTATTTAGATGAGTGACTGCTAGCGGTGGAAAATCTTTGGCTCTTGCAATTTATTGAGAAGATCCAGTGCCCAATCAATATAAAGTTGTTAGCAGTGTGCTGGTGCGGGAGCAGGTATCTCGAAAACAAGCTTTCAGATCTACCTTATGACTCTTATTCGAATGAAGTCTCTTTGAATCTACCAGGTTTGAAGCGTAATGTTTGTTTGGTAGTGACCTGTTTATATATAGATAATATATAACATGAAATCCTTACAAGGTAAATAGACTAGAGATCGATCAACCCGCCCTGTTAGAGGGTTTTCATGCCCAGGTATAATGTTGATATTAAAACGAAAGTTGAGCACGCTGTAAATGGGGCGGAAACAGTATTTTTGGTGGAAATTCACTTTATTTTCTAGTTATCTTGTGGCCTAACTGTGATATGAAAGAACCTGTGCGGAGTTCTCAGTGGAATCACCAGAAATCCATCACCTTATTGCAGATGAATGTCCGATAAAGTCAAAAGAGATTGGAGCACGCAGCCTGAATCCCGAGAAAGCAGCGAAAGTGTTCGTTCTAATGAAGAGAGCGAAAGCTGGGGCCTCAAAGTGGCCTCTGAGTCGGATGTGGAATCAACGCTGGCACGACTCACTGATCACCTGAATGATCAGCAGAGAGCAGCCTTTCGGGTCAAACTTCAGCGCTATGTTCGCAAACCGGATCGCGAGCTCATCCTTGCCGTCAACGGTGGCCAGGTTCTGGGTTTAGTCTGTATTATTAGGCAGATGGAGCTTCCCTCAAACTTCACTTACGAGCAAGCTGACCATTTGCGCAATTTCGCCTTCGGCTCCCAGCTTCTGGTACATACCGACGTCCGCAACCAGGGCATAGGCGCTAGCCTTCATCTTCAATCTCTACAATGGGCCCGAGAGCAGGGACGGGCCGGCCACTGGCTGATAACCCACCGCCTGTCTGACTGGTACCGGCGGCAGTTCGGCTATGAGGAAATTGGCCGGATCAAGAAAAAAGGTGTCGACAAAATCCTAATGTTAAAAGAATTCAAGTGATCTTCTAAGTAAGCCGACGATACTCAAGTAAAGAATCCGGGCTCTGAAGTCCCGGCTTTGAGCCACCTCCAGAGGGCGTTCCAATGGTCATTTTCTCATGCGGGAGTGTGCTGGAGTGATGGAGCATTGCAAAATATCAAATTCCAAGCACCAAATTTCAGGGTTTCAGGTGTCAGGTGTCAGGGAAGAGAAACCCAAAAGCTGAAACCTGAACACTGAAACCTGAAACCCACAATCTTGGCCATTGTGATTTGACCCGGCCCGGAGGAGCAGGTTCTCTATATTTAATAAATCGCGGGCTTTCCCCTTTGTACAGACCTTCCTTCCAAGAAATATTTCTCCTTTGCTGAATTCCTTTTACTACCCTTTCTCACTACCGGTGCAATCCATGCTCAGCAGTTCCTCCTTGATTTTTGTTGGAACTTACAAGATAAAGTAGGAAATAAGGGAGGCTGGAGTCTATGGTCAAGAAAGATTCGAAAATACTGATCATTGACGATGACGAGTCTATACGCAAAGTGTTGACCATTACCTTGCAGGATACCGGCTATCAGGTCATCACCGCAGCGGATGGCGAGACTGGCCTCAAAATCTTTGCTGATGAGCGGCCCAATATTACCCTAACCGATCTTCGCATGCCTGGCCTGGACGGGGTTGGCGTGCTCAAGAAAATCAAGGCTCTGGATCCGGACAAAGAGGTGATTGTAATCACCGCCTATGCTGATATGGACCTGGCAGTCAAAGCCTTACAGCTCAAGGCCTCGGACTTTATCACCAAGCCTATCAGTACCCCAGCTTTAGAAGTGGCTCTGGAAAGAGCTCAGGAAAGACTTGAGCTTACGCGGGAGCTTCGCGAATACACCAGACTTATTGAAAAGCGTTGGCTGGACACGGCAGAAGAGCTTGCCAAGACTTATCAGTTTCACAAAAACCTCATAGAGAGTTCCATAGACGGCATCATTGGCTGTGACCCGGATGGTACAGTGATCATCTTTAACAAAGCCTCCGAGACAGTACTCGGCTATCCAAAGGAGGTGGTGGTTGCCAAGTTGAGTATTGATCACTTTTTTCCTCCGGGAAAGTACACGGAGTTAAAAGAAAAGATCCACAGCAGCGAATATGGCGGCACCAATCGGCTCACCCTTTATGAAACGAACCTGGTAGCCATCTCAGGACAGCTAATCCCGGCGCAGTTCTCGGGAGCAGTGCTGCATGAAGGTGAGGAAGAGCTCGGTTCTGTGGCATTTTTCCGGGACCTTCGAGAAATTCGCCGTCTAGAGCAGCAGTTTGCTGATCAGGCCCGATTGCTCCATCAAGACAAGATGATCTCTCTAGGGAGGCTGGCGGCCAGTGTTGTTCACGAGATAAACAATCCCCTGGCCGGTGTTTTGAACTATGCCCGCCTAATGCTCAAAATAATGAAAAAGGGACCACTCACCCCAGACTACCAGGAAAAATTCGCCGGCTATCTAAGCCTCATGGAGAATGAGACAAATCGCTGTTCCAACATTGTCTCCAGCCTGCTGGCTTTTTCTCGCAAATCTGAACTCGAGTTCACTGATGTGGCCATCAATGAGTTGGTTGAGAAATGCTTGATATTGAGCGGCCACAAACTTGAGCTCTCCAATATCGGCTTGGAGCGTAAATTGAACGACGGTCTCCCGCTCATTAGAGCAGACTACAACCAGCTTCAACAGTGCGTCATTAATCTGATCTTCAATGCTATTGATGCCATGCCTCAGGGAGGGAAGCTCTCTGTGTCAACCTCTTATAGTGGTAGTGACCGTCAGGCGTTAATTCAAGTGAGTGACACGGGATGCGGAATTAGCAAAGAAAACCTTCCACATATTTTTGAGCCCTTCTTTACCACCAAGTCTGAGGGGCAAGGACTTGGACTCGGCCTGTCGATGGTTGAGGGGATTATCGACCGCCACCAAGGAAGCATCCAGGTGACCACTGAGGTAGGAAAGGGAACCACCTTTACCCTTAAACTGCCGGTGAAGAGCTAGAGTTCTTTCTGATCTCACCACAAAGATTGGCGTCGGATGAACCCGCTTCGCGGAACCATCCGACCTACGATCTGAAAAACTCCGCAAGCAACGATACTTGTCATACCGGACGAGGCAAGGCCGAAATCCGGTATCCAGGAGTATTGGAGAAATGGATTGCAGATTTGAGATTGTAGATTGAAGATTCTAGAATAGCGTAATTCAGATCAGTGGCGTCGGAATATTTGGGAAAGGGAAAATTTTACTGGGACACTTTTAATTTGATACAGCCAGAAGAGGTAGAGGGCGAGAATAAGGAAAAGAGAGTCACGAAAAAGGGTAAGCATGGTCATGGGGTCAGTACCCTGAGTGGTAAAACAGCCACAGTGAATGTCCAGACCCCGAGCCAGATTAATTCCAAGTGCCGCCAGAAAAACCACCATCAACCCGCTCAGGATCAGAATACTACCACGGACCCATAAACCCAGCACCAGCAGTGCACCGCACCAGAATTCCAACCACGGCAACCAGATGGCCACCAGGTTCACCGCCACTTGCGGTGAGAGTTGGTAGTTATATACTGCCTCGGCAAAAAGCTCAGGATGTCCGATTTTGTCCAAACTGGCATATATGAACACACACCCCAAAACAACCCTTGCTACAAACGCCACGCTGGGATGAGTCAACCACGAAGCTGTGTGCCGATCTACGCTCATGAATACCATCCACCTCGGGGGGCAATGTCCACCCTCATTATCCACGGAGAGTTGGAGGATTAGGAGTGATAAAAATTCCAAATCGTAAATATCAAATATCAAACAACTAACAATGACCAAAATTCGAAATCACAAACTTGTTTTGGTCATTTAGTATTGGAATTTGATATTTTGCAATGCTCACTAATCCATTACTCCAGCTCTCTCCTGCCTGCTGCCAGCTGCTTACCGTCCTTTCTCAATGGGTTGCCCCTCTGCCTTCCATTGCTGGATACCGCCGGTGAAGATCTCTACCTGCTCTAATCCGGCGAAAAGCAGTTTCTCAGTAAGCTCAACGCTCATTTCGCAGCTAGCACCATCACAGTAGGTGATCACCCGCGCTGCAGCCAACAATTGTTCTTCTAGCCTCGGGAAAGTCTCATCAAAGTCTTTCACCGGCAGGCTCACCGCCCCAGGAATGTGTCCCAGTTCATAGAAATCATAATCGCGGGCATCCACAAATAAGGCCTCGCCACTTGCATATGCCTCGCGGGCCTGCTTCAACGAAACTGCCGGCAACCCTCCTGTCAGCTGCTCATTGAGCACTTTTTCCTGCCACCGCTCCACCAGCGGGATTCCATCGGCACGGAACGTATTGACGGCTATGCCGAGGACTCCGGATATGAGGATAATCACGATTGCCTGGAGCAGAGAACGCTTCATTGGACTCAAGGATACACCACAATACGCTTGCTTTGTTCTTCGGTGACGCGGCCTATGTGGGAGGCTGCTGGAGTCTTCAATTCTTGCAGCCGGGCTATGAGCTGCTCCCTTTTATCAGACGGCACAGCAATCAGAAGACCTCCAGCGGTTTGGGGGTCGGCAAGCATTAGAGAGACTTCAGGCTGCAACCCATTCTCATAGTGCAAGTGTGGATTGGCGTACTTCAAATTGGTGTGAGTGGCGGCCGGGATCTTACCCTTGCGAATGAACTCCCATGCTTCTTCCAAGGTGGGGACTTTAGCAGCAAAGATCTCAGCGCTCACCTTGCTGGCTTTGGTCATCTCAAGAAGATGTCCCAAAAGGCCGAATCCAGTAACATCAGTAACAGCGTGAACACCGACCTCCCTCATGGCCTGTGCTGCTTCTTTGTTCAAGGTGGCCATGAGCGCTGCTGCTTTTTCTATCAGAGCGTCGCTGGCAATGCGCCGTTGTATAGCAGACGAGATCGCTCCCACCCCAAGTGGCTTGGTAAGAACCAGGTCATCGCCAGGCTTAGCACCACTGTTCGTGCGAATCTGCTCTATTTCCGCATAGGCAGTTACCACCAAGCCATATTTTAGTTCGCTGTCCTCGATGGTGTGGCCGCCAAGCACCGAGATTCCCGCTTCTCCGGCCTTGTCTGCACCACCACGGAAAATCTCGGTCATGACGTTCAGGGGCAGATTGTGCTGGGGGAATCCCATGATGCTGAGGGCAAAAAGAGGCTCAGCCCCCATGGCATAGATGTCACTCAGCGAATTTGCCGCCGCAATCTGCCCGAAGGTGTAGGGATCGTCCACAATCGGGGTAAAGAAATCAACCGATTGCACGATGGCATGCGTATCACTAACCCGGTAAACAGCGCCGTCGTCAGCGGTATCAACTCCCACCAGCACGTTGGCATCTTCCACCGGCGGTAAACTTTTAAGAGCTTTGGCCAGATCCTCCGGCCCGATCTTGCAAGCTCAACCGCCCTTTCCCGCAAAGCGAGTCAGTTGTGGATCTTCCGTCGAACTTCTGAGCAAGAGGCGGTCAATGAGTTGTTTTCCAAAAGCCGTTTTCATCACTTATCCCCTAATTTAGCCCGGATATTTCACGAATCGCCTGCTGCGACCGCGGATTTGATCGTCCTTCCGGGCGTCCTCGGGTATCGGACCCTGCGACGTACTGTTGAAGTTCCCTGCAGCAAGCTGCAGTCCCGCTAAAGCGGGATTCGAAATGTAAGGAAGTGATTCCATTTTATTGTAGTTCGCTCGCTAACCCCGCAGCAAGCTACGGGGAATGCGCTCGCTGGAGCATTTTCAATTACGGAATCCAATCCCCTGCGGTTTCCCGGTGGCACAACCTTCTCCACGGTCTCGCGACACCAATTAGTCAAATATCCGGGCTATCCGATCAAAAGATTTCAAAAATTCTCACACCTTCGAGGCGATTGACAAACAATATCATCACAGATGGGAATAACCCAGCTTTTAAGACTCCCAATCATAAAGTTAAGACTATGGGGCTCATTGGTCAAATAGATAATGGCAATAACGGCTATGTGTTGTATAGACAAATCTGATAGCAGAGCTAGGGAACCTCAGACTCCCCATTTGCCCCGCTCAATTGCAGAGAGTGCGAAGCTCTGTATCAAAACTTGCGGCTACGGAGAATGTTGACAACCAGCCAGAGACCCAGAATCCCAGAAACTAGATAACCGATGATTCCAAGGGCAGGAAAACCAAAAAGCAAAGGTTTCACACCGGTGGTGATGATCATAGAAGAGGCTACTATCAGGGCAGCGATGATAATGCCGAGAGTAAGTCGGTTGGTAATGTTTTCCAGGGTGTTACGAAGTCCACCCAGATTTGCATGCTGGAATCGAATATTTAGTTCACCCCGCTCAATTTTTTCTATGATTTGCCTGAATCTCGTGGGCAACTCTTTCTGTAGTGTGAACATGGTGGAAAAGTTACGACGCAGGTCTCGCCAGACTACTTGCGGCTTCCAGCGTTCCAAGGCCAATTTTTTTACAAAAGGCTCAGCCTCTTCCACCACATTGAGCTCGGGGTAGATTTCTCGAGCTGTTCCTTCGGCGGTGATAAGCGCCTTGATCATCACAGCCAAATCTGCTGGCACCCTGAGGTTGTTTTCCCTGAGCATGGTAGTTATATCCAGAAGCAGGTGGCCGATATTTAGATCCTGAATGGGAAGACTGCGATAGATGTCGAGGATATCCAAAATCTCCCTCTCCATACTCCTTTCAGGTCTACTGCCGTCACCGCGGGCCAGCTCCAAGAGAATCTCCTCTATCCTCTCGCTGTCTTTATCTACCACTGCATTGATCAAGTCTATCAGTTCATAACGCGTTCTTCGGGTCAGTCGCCCCACCATGCCCCAGTCCATGAGGCAGAAGACATTGTCGTCCAGAATCATCACGTTGCCGGGATGGGGATCGGCATGAAAAAAACCGTCCTCCAGAATCTGCTTTACAGTTAACCGCAGACCACGCCTAGCCAGAAGCTTCCGATCGACTTCATGTTCAGGGCCCAAATCCTTCATTTTGATTCCACCAACCAGTTCCATGGTAAGCACATGTTCACTGCAATAGGGCTCATAGAGGCGTGGAATGTAGACTTCCTCAACTTCAGAAAAGTTGTTTCGACAGATTTTCATATGGCGAGCTTCACGAGTGAAATCAAGCTCCCGGAGCAATGTCTTCCTAATCTCTTCCACTAGCTTGGGCAGATCATATATCTTGCTCCATTCTGTGCGTCCGTGCAGCTGCCCAGCAATGAGTTTCAGAAGGTAGAGATCGGGCTCTATGATCTGGCGAATTCTGGGCCGTTGGACCTTGACTGCCACCACCTCATTATTGTCCCGGAGAACTGCCCTGTGAACCTGAGCCAGTGAGGCGGCTGCCAGTGGCTCCTCCTCGAAAAAAGAGAAAACTCCGGAAAGCGGTCCCTGGAGACTCTTTTCCACCACCTCCTGGATCTCCGAGTATTTCACCGGGGCAACTTCATCCTGGAGCTTGCGCAGTTCAAGGATCAGAGGTCGTGGGATTAGATCGGGACGGAGGCTCATTACCTGGCCAAATTTGATATAAGTGGGGCCCAGATCCACCAGCATGTGACGGATCCGCTCCCAGGTACTCATCTCCCGATCGACCTTGCGGATCTTTTCAAAAAGTACCTTTCCCGGCAAGTCCAACCGCTCAACCACGTCATCAAAGCCGTAGCGAAAAAGGGTTATGACGATGTCCTTGAAGCGTCCGAGATGCTTTACGGCCTTTATCTCCACGCTTTATTACCCCTCTGTGCCTTTCTCCAGTATGGCAAGCCGCTTTTCGAGATTGTCGACCCGCGTTTTGAGCTCCTGAAACTCCTTCTTGCTGCCAATGTCAAAGGTATCCAGTCCCTTCCGCACCGTTTCCGTCATCTTTTCCTGAATATCTTCCCACTGGTGCTTCCCACTCTCCACCAGATCATGCGCCAACCGTTCTGCTTCATCTTTAGAAATCTTGCCCTCATCCACCCAACGTTTAGTTGCCTCCTCCACCTTTTCTTTGGTCACCACCGCAGCACCTAGACTTGCCAACATACTTTTCCTAATCATTTCAAAAATGCTCATATTGAGCCCTCCTTGTAACTATGGCACTCAATTTGATTAAACCAATTTCCACTTTGTGCCATACGAAGCAATGCCGACAATAAACGCCTAATCTTGTTAACTAGTGCTCATCCGAAAACCCCGGTTTTCGCATGAGCGCCATCAGCCCTTCGACTTCGCTCAGGACAGGCGATCAGCTTTCAGCAAAATACATTAGAAAACATAAGGTTAGGCCGATCCCGCCTGGGCGGGACTGAGTACTGACAGCTCCATCCGGGAATCTCGTATTTCCGGATGGATACTAACCAGATACTTCAATTCTAGGGGTGTCGCAGTGGAATGTCAAACTAAGGATTTGTGAGGAAGTGGGTAACCCATGCATGCATCTTATTTTTGCTGGATCCTAACTCGGTTTGACTTGAACTGGTTACGGACTTTGCATACAATGATTCTGCCACCTTACCTGTACAAGATAGGACTATCCATGAGTAAAACAGTAGCTATCGATGATGTAACCCTCCATCTGAGCCATCCTGATGAACTGCCCATGAAATGGGTGGGGCAGAAAGAGCTCATGGACCAAATCATGGCCGCCTGGCTTGTGGTCAACCCTGACGACTTCCCTTTGCATCCCCGTCTCATTGGCAAACCGGGAGTAGGAAAAACCACCCTCGCCTATGCAGCTGCAAAAAAGCTTAACCGCGAGGTATTTATGTTCCAGGCGACCATGGATACACGCCCGGAAGATCTCCTGGTTACCCCGGTAATTTCGGAAGCGGGTAAGATACAATACGTGGCCTCATCTATTGTCACCGCTATGATCCGTGGGGGAGTAGCGATTTTGGATGAGGGAAATCGGATGAGTGAAAAAAGTTGGGCCTCTCTGGCGCCGTTGTTGGACAGCCGCAGATACGTGGAGTCCATCGTCGCTGGAGTCAAGATTCACGCTCATGCCGATTTCCGTATCTGCGCCACCATGAACGACGACGCCAGCACCTTTGAGCTGCCGGAGTACATTCACTCCCGCTTGCAGCCGCAGGTTTTCATAGACTTCCCAGAGCGTGAAGAAGAGAGACTTATCCTTGCCCAGAATCTTCCCTTCGCTGATGATACAATTCTCAGCTATGTAGTTGATTTTCTTCAGATGAGCCATCTGGCACAGGAACGCTACACGGTTCGCGACGGTATCAACATCGGGCGCTACGCCATAAAACTGCTATCGACTTCCCGCAAACTAAAATGGCCGCGACGCGTGCCGCCTTCTGCCAAAAGAGTTCACCAGAGTCTTGATCAGGCCATCCGTCTCATCTTGGGGGAAGAGGCAAGGCAGTACCTACCGTCGCCACCTGAAGGTGGCGATTGAGGGATTAAGGGATTCAGGAATTATTTAGGGTAAAATCTTTCGTCCTTTCCTATCCTAAACCGTAATTCCTCAATTTCCCAATTCCTGAATTCCTCAATTGAGACACGCAACCATGCAACCAGAATCCAACATTTTCTTTGACAACATTTGCTTCGTCCCAGTGATCCATGGTCGGCTTGAGTTCGCCATGACTGTAGTCCGCCGGTTTGCCCGTTGGCAACCTGATGCGGTGGCGGTGGAATTTCCTCAGACCTTACGGGAACCAATACTCAGGGGACTCAAGCGACTCCCGCTGCTCTCTGTTGTCCTCTATCAAGAAAAAGATGGCACCCATGTTTATTTGCCCCTAGAGCCCACCGACGGCGTGGTGGAGGCTGCACGTCTGGCGCTGGAGCAGGATCTGCCCCTCTATTTCATAGACCGTGATCTGGAGTCCATGCCACAGATTAATGAATCCTTTCCCGACCCTTATGCAGTGCATCGGATCGGCCATACGGCTTACTGTGAAGCTTATGCGGTCGAGTGCGGCGATCTTCAAGCATCCAGGCAGGACCTTCTGCGGGAAGCCAACATGGCCTACCACCTGCAACAGTTGAGGGAAAAGCACCAACGCTTGCTTTTTGTCTGTGGTATTAGCCATTACCCTCGTATTATGGCTCGACTCTGCAGCGCTCAGGCTCAGCCCATCGGTCGCCCGCGTCGAGACGGTGTGATCCTGGCCCATCTGCACGAGCGTTCCAGCCGGGAAATCATGTCAGAAATACCATATCTTGCTGCCGCCTACGAAAAGCAACGGCACCAACTCTTACCTTTATGGGGTGAAAAACCCGATGCTCCTTTTCCACTGGAACGGTTGCAGCAGCATGAAGCTCTTCTCCAGAACGCAGCGCGCCGGCACTTGCAGAACTCCCAGGAGGAGATAAAACCCCAGCAGTTTTCAATACTTCGCCGCTTCGCTCGCAACTATGCACTGGTTCAAGGCTTTTTGGCCCCAGATTTTTATCAGCTCGTTGTGGCCGCCCGTGGTGCCGTGGATGACAATTATTCATACGAGGTCTGGGACCTGGGAAGCCGGTACCCATGGCAGGAGGAAAATCCTAATCTACCCACCATTGAGCTTCGCGGTGAGGACCTTTTTCTTAACCAGAAAAGAATCCGCTTTCATCGCAGCTTTCGCACCACACGACGCCGTTTTGTCCCAGTTCCTGTTAAGAAAAAAAGGTTGCAGGAACAACGACCCGGAGAATGGCAGCGCCAATGGCAGGGGCACATGATCTGCTCGCATCCCCCGGAAGATCTAGTGGTTGAAGGCTGGGGCCACTATATAAAGAAGAAAGCCGGGCAGATTCTGGCCTCGGAGAACAGCCGTACAGTTCCATTCACCAGCTCTCTCCTGGATGGGATTGACTTGCGTGAAACTATCCGTAACTGGCACGAAGGCAAGCTATATGTAAAAGACAACCGACCTCTAAGCGGCAAGGTGGGCTCGGTAGTCCTAATCTTTGACGAAGACCAACCTGGGGAAAGCGAACCGGAAAGGTTCCCCTGGCGGGTCACCTGGTTGGGTGAACATGAGCAGGAGTCGGACATGGCATTTTACGCCACCCCCTCCGGCCAGCATCTTGTGGGGCCCGGAATTTCGCGCTGCCAGTATGGTGGTTTCATGCTCACCTATCCCCCCATGCGCGTGTACGACATCTGGGAGGACCCCTATTTTGAGATAGCCCGCAGCAAACCGGAGCGCTTGTTGCTCGCTGCCATCGACTATTGTGAGCAGTCCCAGATTGCCTACATCGCCGCCCAGCCACCCCGCAGTTGGTGCCACTCGGTGGCAAGCCGTTACCGCAAGAAAATTATATACTTACCCATTGGTATGTTTTCACCGGTCTTTCTCAAGAAGATTCGATCCTTTCATGTCCTCGACGGACATTACGTGCGGGAGTACGCCGGCGAATACATATAACTAGGAACTAGTAACATTTCAAATCTCACATTTCGCATTTCGCATCGAACATGGAGAAAAAGATCTGAGACGACTAAGCAGTCAAATATAGAGTGATAAATGAAAAATGCGCAATGTGAATTGAGAAATGACTCCGTGCCTAGTTCCTAGTATTAGGGGTTCCTGAACTTGCAAATCATTTGTTTTCCGAATAAAATACCGCTTCTACCAACTATTGAGGCAGTCAAATGAGAAAAATTATCTCCTTAGTTCTTTTCTTTCTATTTCTTTGGAGCTTCCCTTGTTTTGCCGAGAATTACATTGTGACTGGACAGATGGGATCCGACATCAACTACGAAATTCAACAGCAGGTAACCAGGGCGCCCGGCACCAAGAAGTTGGTTCTGAGTTTCGTGGTGCCACCGACCTTCGACTCCCCCACCTACCGCCAGCAGGTCCACGGCTTCCAACTAACTTTCTCACCTAAACCCCAGGACAAGAAACGTTCCAAGGATAAACGGGGAAATCAGATCATTGTCGCCACCTGGAACAAGGCACCCAATGAGGTCATTGCGCGCCTTTCTTTCAAGGCGCAGAACCAGACCAAACTCCAGCAACTACAAACCGCGACTCCCTTCCCCCTAAGAAAGGTACCTCCTGAGATCTCAGTTTATCTCTCTGCCACTGCCCAGGTGCAGTCAGATGACCCGCGGATACGCAAACTGGCCAAGGAACTCACCCAGGGAGTGACAACTCAGTTTGATGCTGTCCAGCTCATACTAACCTGGATAGTCGATAACCTGCGGTATGTCACACCACCAGCCAAGTATGATGCTCTTTACGGACTCCAAGCGCGCAAAGGTAACTGCCAGAATTTTTCACACCTGAGTGCAGCTATGATGAGATCGCTGGGCATTCCAGTCCGCATTGTCAACGGGGTTACCCTGAACCGGCCTTTCAATGTCAGCCGGCAGGGTGGCGTACTAACCTTTAAAATGGGACAAGGGCGCCACTCTTGGATTGAGGTCTGGTTTGAAGATTTGGGCTGGGTGCCCTTTGATCCGCAGCAGACCGAACTTTTCGTTTCCAATCGCTACATCAGAGTGGAGATTGGGATTGACAACAATGAGACCATAAATGATGGACTATTGCGTTGGTCGCAGGCATCAGGGAGCCAAGGAAAACCGAGGCTGCTCGAGTCCATTAATGCTGACTTTGCCAGTGACCAAGTGAAGCTCGCGGGCAGCCGCCAACAATATGGCCCCAGGAACTTACTGCTGGTTCCCCCGGTTGAAGCAACTTTCAAAGAGATAATAGTGGCACCACCCCCACCGCCCCCGGTGATCACTGAACCGGAACGGCGCAAACTTCGTTACCGCGTGCCATTTCTCTATGGCAACATCGAGTTCCCGGAAAACGTTGACTTTACCTTTCCCCGAGGGCCAGCGAGTACGGTTGGCACCAACCGCTACCAGATGACTCGCAATTTCGTGGTGGAGACCGCAGAATACGTCACCACCAAACTTATCCAATATGCTCAGGTTTTCGAACTTCGCAAACCTGTCAAACTGGAGAAGATAGGACTTGCCCTCCATAGGTTTGGCGGCGATGGCCAAATTTGGATCGAGCTTTTTCAGGACAACAATATGAAGCCAGGAACTCCAATTGCCACCAGTGATTTCATTAGTTTACCTAAGCTTTCCATGAAACCGGGGTATCGTTGGGTGGACTTCGACTTCAGCAGGGACAAGCCAGAACTCATGCCCGGAAATTATTGGATAGCTCTGGGGTTCACCGGCAGTCCCATCATTAACTGGTTCTATACTTACGGAAAGCCCGTGGGGCCACCTGACGGCACTCGCTATAAGGGAGTGTACCAAACGGACTGGAGCAACGCTCTCAGCTATGAGTTCAATTATCGGGTGGTTGGCCTCACGGTGGAGTCCAGTAAGCAGTAGGCAGTCTGCGCTCGGCGCATGGAGCATAGGGTAAAATTTCGAATTGCGAAATTAAAAATACAAAAATATCTGCCTTCTGACCTCTGATCTCCGACTTCTGACCTCTGACTTCTGACCTCCGTCCTCCACCTCCTACAACAAATGACAGCGAAGCGTTTTGACCTAATGACGGCGAAGCCAGATGACAAATCAGAAATTAAGAAATGGGCAATGAGAAATGACCTGTTCCTGCCCCCTGCCTGCTGCCAAGGGCCGGATGTTTTTCGAAGCTATCCCTTGTCACCCCCTCTGTTACGAGTTACAAAAAACCCTGATACAAGATTAGAAGGTCGGATGGTTCCGCTGAGCGGGACTATTCCAGGAACGATCCGACATACAATGATCTTCACAAGGGACTATAATTATGAACATTTTAGCTCTACTGGGTTCACCCCGAAGGATGGGCAACTGCGAATTGATGGCCAAGGAGATTAGCCGGCGCATTTCCGAACCTCACCGGCTGACACTCGTTCGTCTCCCTGAAATGAATATCAAGCCATGCAGGGCCTGCTACAACTGTCTGTTTGACGAGCACACCTGCCCTCAAAGGGATGATTTTTCAAAAATCCTTGAAGCATTGTTACAGGCCGACGGACTAATCCTTGCTGCTCCTACCTATTTGCTCGCAGCCAATGCCAGTCTGAAACTTTTTTTGGATCGTGGTCTATCCCTGTATGGTCACTTTGAGGACCTGTGGGGTAAACCAGCCGTTGCAGTTACAATAGCCGGCATCCCGGGAATGGAAGGATACACCAAGCTTTGCCTGGACAGCGCACTGCGGCTCATGGGGGCACAACCTAAAGGGAGCGAAGTGGTTTACGGTGCTTTGCCGGGTGAAGTATTTATGAACCAACACAACCTTCAGGCTGCTGACAAGCTTGGCAAGGCCCTGTTCGGCCCTCCTCCGGACAAGCCTGAAGAACACTGGCTCTGCCAGGCATGCGGTGGTGACACCTTTCGCTTCCTTGGAGCAAAGCAGATTCGCTGCATGACGTGCAGCAGTCCCGGCAAGGTCCGTGTCGTTGACGGTCAAATCTCTTTTTCACTGGATCCTCCTGCCGACCACTTTTTCCTTACTTTGGAGGGAGCCCAGCGACACCTGCTTTGGCTGCAAGGCATGAAAGAACGGTTTCATGAGAAAAAGAAGGATTTGAAGTCTATTTGTTTGGACTATCTCCACGAGGGCGACTGGCTGGAGCCGAAGCAGAAAGAAGATAACGTAACCACAAGACCGTGACCTAGAGAAAACAAGACAGAGCTCCAAGATTTTTGTTGCAATTTTGGGACATTTTTTCTAGGGTCTAGAGCTAGCGTTTTTTCCTCGGCACAGTCTGGACTTTGTTCACAAAAAAACTGCCTTTCCCTCAAGGGAAAGACTCCATTTTCTATTTAGATTTAACTTATCTGGCTGTGCATTTTTGGCATCACAACCTTTAAACGAAGGTGAAGGTATGACTTGAACCAGCTAAGACCTTAGCGAGTATCCGGAAACGATGAAATCACTGGGAAAACATCTGATTATCGAGTTGTTTCACTGCGACAGCACCATTCTTAACAACCCCAAAACCCTTGAACACCACCTACTGGCAGCGGTCAAACTTTCCGGTGCCACTCTTATCCAACCCTTCTTCCACCAATTTTCTCCTCATGGCGTCACTGGAGTTGTAGTGGTTGCCGAGTCTCATTTCTGCCTGCATACCTGGCCGGAGTACGGCTACTGCGCGCTGGATATCTTCACCTGTGGTGACAGTGTCAATGCAAACCAGGCGCTTGATTACTTGAAGGAAAGCCTGAAAGCCGCAAACGCCTCTGTGATGGAGATCAAACGCGGAGTTCTAGATCTGCCCCAGTCTGAAATCAAACACAAACCTGACCAGGATGCAGCATGAGTGAACCCATCTGGTTTGTGGAGGATGGCGCAAATAATGTAATCCTCCGCTATCGCTGCTTACGTACCGTCTATTCCGGCCGTTCTCGTTTTTCCAGGATCGACATCATGGACACCGTAGAATATGGTCGGATGCTATTTCTGGACGGCATTGCCCAATCAGCCGAACAGGACGAATTCATTTACCACGAAGGTTTGGTCCACCCACCTTTGCTTCTCCACCCAAATCCAAAAAGTGTTTGCGTTATCGGTGGTGCTGAAGGCGCAACCATACGGGAGGTGGTCAAGCATCCCAAATTAGAACGTATTGTGATGGTGGACATCGATGAGGAATTGGTGAGCATCTGCCGGCAACATCTCAGCTCCTGGAGTGCCGGAGCTTATGAGGATCCGCGCTTGGAGCTTATTATTGGTGACGGGCGCAAATTTCTTGAACAGACTGCAGAAACCTTTGATGTAGCAATCATGGATTTGAATGATCCCACCGAACAGAGCCCGGCAATATATCTTTTCACCCGTGAGTTCTACCAGTTAGTACACCGTTGTCTCAACCGAGACGGCGTCGCTTGTTTCCAGGGGGCAGATCTTCAGCCCAATCGACTGGCACTCCATGCCAGAATGTTCAACACCATATCTTCGCAATTCAAGTGGGTAGCAGCCTATCCCTACATGATGCCCTCTTTTCATGAAATGCATAGTTTCATTCTGGCCTCCAAAGAACTGGAGGTGCAAAGCGTGGATTTAGGAGCAAAACTGCAAAAACAGGAATTTGAGCTCCAGTACCTCTCCCCTACCTTCTTCAAAGGGCTTTTCAATGTACCTGCTTACGTGGAGAAGGATTATAAGACACATCGAGAATTGATTACCGACGCTAAACCTACCCTTTACGACACCTAACCGAGACATAGTCCATCGTCCGTTGTCAGTTGTGAGGCATGGAGCATAGAGCATGGAGTATGGAGTAAGGAGCTAGGAGTCAGAATCCTGAATTCAGGAGGTAAGAGACACTAGACGTTTCTTTCCCTTCTGCCTACTGGCTACTTGTTTCTCAAGTAGGGCCGGTCACCGCACCGGCCGATAGAGAGCGTTTCAATGAAGAATTTCCAGGCGGGTGCGGTGACCCTCCCTACGGCTTTAGCGAATCCGGCGAAGCCGGCTGATTGAACGACTTGAACGTTTTGAACGGCTTAACAACTGACCACGGACAACGGACCACTGACCCGGCGTTCTAGGCTAGTTAATCGGTGCCCTCTTGACCCCCGCATTTCTCTTGCGCTCGTCTTTCCCGACTGACGCCAGCCGGGCGTTCCATCAGGAAGGCATCCTCGCCATCCTGGTAATACTTGCCAATCCTAGCTTTTATGATAAATCCAAGACTCTGGTAGAACTTTTGGGCTCCCACATTGCTTACCCTAACTTCAAGTCGAAGGGATTTTCCTCTGCAGTGATCAATGGCCTCTTTGACTAAGCAAGTACCGACTCCCGTGCGCCTCCGTTTCGGCGTCACAGCCATGGAAATTATGTGCCCATCTGCACTGAACACAATATAGCCGTCTATTTGATCACTTAGGGTTACTAGAAAGGTGTGAGGGTACTTTAGATAGAGAATCCATAATTCCCCACGGTCGTACTGAGACTTGGGAAATGCCTGAGCTTCAATCCGCAAAAGCTCATCAAAGTCCGCTGAGTGCACCGGTCTGATCATGGCCTCGAACCATTAGGAATGATCATTATTATACTGTAAATTATTATTTCAGGGGGAATGATAAGGGAAGACTGTCCTGCTTGAGGATGACAACTGAAAACTTATGGGATCTCTATCCGGGCGGGGATAAACCCCGCCCGTACGATCTGACTCGCTTCCGGTGAATGTAGGGGCGGGGTTTATCCCCGCCCGCTTGTCATGGCCAATTCTAAGACCAGATCCCCAGACTTTCTTCAAGGTTGCGCAAGTGCTCGTCCGCGTACTTCAACCGGTGGTTGACTATGGCTAAGTCCTCTGTCGCATCACCTTGGCTGGTAACTTTCTTCTGGGCAGCCTCTTGCAGATGTCCGATATCAACCATGGTGGCGTCGCCAAAATCTTGAAACAGCTGAATAAGACTCTGAGTGTACTGTTCTGTGAATGAAAAAAGATAGGCAAACTTGAAGTTTTGACGATAGTCTTTAAAAGAGTTGAGCAACTCTTTCTGAGTCTCTTTCTTAACTAAAGCAACAGCCTCTTGAAAAACCTCTTTGTTGGACCCTGCTGCCCCGGTCGTACCTCGCCGGAGAACCCGACTCTTAAATCCTGAAAAAACCTGACCCAATCGCCTTAACCCGAACCGTAACAGAATAGATCCCCGCCCCAGAGCTTCCGAGCGCTGGAGAAAAGCAGAGAAAGGGGGTGGTGTTATGGTCGGCCTTCTGGTCTCCGGCAGTGTCTCTGGTGCCACCAGACTGAGTGTCAGACCTGATTCCGTCAAGGTTTGCTGATATTGCCCGAGGGCCTGCCCCATAAGTTCCCAGTAACCGGTCGCCGCCTCCATGAGTTTATTCTCGATAAGCTCTTCTTCGCTTTTGGCGAAATCAATGAGGCGCAAGTTGACCTTGTCTATAATATGTCGCGCCAGCATCTGCCTAAAATCATGGTAAAATAGATAGAGATTGGCGAGCCACTTCCTGGTTTCCTCTGCCTTGGTCTCATCAAAACTATCCACCTGATAGTTTTCTATCATTTGCATGGTGTCATTGATAATAGGTCCGTATTTGGTATCAAAATAGGAATCAACCGCAGACCTTACTTGTTCTTTTAGAGAGTTACGCAAGCCGTCTAAAGTGTGCTCCACCGTGCTGATTGCCGCCTGCACGGATTGTTGGCGCATTTTGATTTCATCAGCCAAAGCTTTTAACTCTTCCTGGTCTTTAGACAGTAGTCTCTTCCGGGTGTTGACCGAATCCTTCATGCTCTGGGTCACCCGCTGTAAATGGCTCAGCACGCCCCCGTAAAGAGCTCGACTACGTTCGCGGTTTACCAGATTCTTTAGATCATTACAGAACTGTTCATATCCTCGCCGTGAAAACTCAACCATTTCCTCATCTTCATGCCACCCCTCCAACCTTCTCCTTTCCCGTGGGGATATATCTCTTTCACCATCTGCCGCTTCCAGGAGCTGAAGTAGGGCAGAAAAACCGTAGGTCTTGGCTTCTGGCACCAGCAGTTGGAGCTCCGCGGCAACTCTCTCCTGCAGCCCCTTCAGGCTCTCCATATCGCCATGTTCATCTAGATCAACATTCAAAACAAAAAGCGTCTGGGGAAGAAGGCGGAGTATCTTTATGGCTTCGATGAGTTTCAAGTCAGCTTGCCGGATCCCTATCCGACTGCTGATGAGGTACAGGATGCAATGACTGCTGAGCAGGTATTCTTGAAGCATTGCAAAGTGAAGGGGATTGGGGGAATCGCTTCCCTGACAGTCACCGAGTTCAACCATCTCCCCCAGCCACGAAATGGCCAGCTGCAATTCCATATCCCGAAGGTATACTGCCTGCGATTCCTGGCTGACAAAATCCTGGTGCTGCTCAAGTTCCTCTGCGCTGAACTCCAGCCGTACGGGTTCATCCCTCACATGACCGCTCACATCACTGTACCCGTTCAAATAGCCGTTAATGAGGACCATATTGGGATCGAATGTTTCCCGGCCCACAAAATTCTCTAGGCTTCCCTCTTGCACGAACTGCTGCAAATCAATCCGATCCTCCTCCCTCCGCAGGTCTATGGCCCCTGTTCTCTCAGAGCCTCTCTGCAGCGCTACCATAGACAGAGCCTCATTGACGTCTGCATTAATCTCTTCCCAAGACTTAATCTCAACCCAGCCCTTTTCTTCTGTGCCTGAACGAATCCGGGTGATAAAGGCCGTGATGATCCCAGCCCCCCGCTTGAGTAGATCTCGACCCTGCATCGCATTGATGAAGGTGCTCTTGCCCGCTTTCACCGGCCCTACTACGGCGATTCTCAGGGTCTGATCCTGCAAGGACTCAGATACGGCTTCGATACTGCGGCGCCATGAACCCACTTGGGCTGAATCATCTCGAAAAAGGGGCGATAGCTCTTCAGTCAGAGTCTCCAGGATTTGCCGTAAATTTTCCAGACCAGTTTGAGGGTTAAGATTTTGATGCATAATGGACATCAATAATTCCTAGGTTTTTCGTGCCACCAGGGGTACGCACCTTAACATCATCCCCAGGCTCTTTGCCGATGAGGGCCCGGCCGATGGGTGAGGTCACCGAGATCGTACCTTGAGCCAGATCAGCTTCAAATGGCCCTACCAAACGGTACTGCATTTCTTCTCCAGAGTCCAGGTCTTCAAGTTCAACCGTAGTACCGAAAATCACCCGGTCAGTTGCATCCTTCTCCACCTCAACCACCTCACACTGACTCAGTTTATTGTGTAGATCGTTGATTTTTCCTTCGACCAACGCCTGCCTTTCTTTGGCCGCCTCAAACTCAGCGTTCTCGCTGATGTCGCCATGTTCGCGAGCCTCTGAAATGGCTAGAATTACCCGAGGTCTTTCCTTCTGTTCAAGGCGCTGCAATTCAGCGCGCAACCGATTATATCCTTCCCGGGTTATGGGAAAGCGCTCCATGTTCTACTCCTTATCAAGACTTGTAATCTAAGAGCCAGACGGGCTCTGGCCCTTGCCTCTAGCCCGGATATTTCATGAATTGCTGTCGCGAGACCGCGAAACTGGGAACCCGCTTGCGGGACTGAGCGGAGCGCAGCGAGCGCGAAGAAGATGGTCGTGCCTGCCCGCCATCGCGAGCCTGCTCACTCAGGCGAGGCGGGCGGGCCACCGGGCAACCGTCCCGCGGTACCGCGGGATTGGTTTCCGTACCTGAAAATGCTCCAGCGAGCGCATTCCCCGTAGCTTGCTGCGGGGTTAGCGAGCGAACTACAATAAGATGGAATCACTTCCTTACATTTCGAATCCCGCTTTAGCGGGACTGCAGCTTGCTGCAGGGAGCTTCAACCGTACGTCGCAGGGACCGACACCCGAGGACGCCAGAAAGGACGGCCATATCCGTGGTCGCAGCAAGTCATCCATGAAATATCCGGGCTGGAACTATGCGTGGATAACGCTGTCGGAACAGGTCGTCAATAGGTGTGGATCAAAAAAAATGCAAAGCCCCGGCCATCCTTCAGCCGGGGCATCTGCCACGCCTTTTCTTTTTACCTAACCAGCAATTTCCTGTCAAGCCGTAAGCTCGCTTCGCTCACTAGGATAGGGCATGGAGCATAGGGTAAAAAGTTTTGGCTATCTCTTATGACTCCGTGTGAATTGCGATTAGATTATTTCTGGAATATCAACCCTTTCATAAATAGGATGGTCGGCCAGCCGAAAGAGTCCTTCTGTGCCTGGTGGTAATCGGTCTTTGCGACCGACCACCAATAGTCCTTTGGGTTTGAGGGCATGATGCAATCGTTCAGTGATAAGTTGCTGCAGCGAATCAGTAAAGTAAGTGTAAACCAGGTTGCGACAGAAAATCAGGTGATTATTCTCTGGTGGCTCTTCCCAGATCAAGTTGTGCTCAATCCACTTAATCCGCTTCGGCAAATCCTGGGATAGAGAGAAAGTCCCCCCTTCATTGGTGCAGTACTTCCGCCGCAAATAGAGTGGCATCTCTCTGAAGCTGCTGGCAGAATAGCGGCATAGCTGAGCCCTCTCCAGGCAACGCTTATCACTATCGCTGGCCAGTAAACGCAGCTCAGGGCCTGAGCTGGCAAAACTTTCCTGCCAGAGGATCAACAGACTATAGGGCTCCTCTCCACTGGCACAGCCCGCCGACCAGATTCCTAAGGGTTCATCAGAAACCATTCGGCTCAAGATAACAGGCAGCCAGGTCTCTTTCAGTATCTCAAAAAGGCGAGCATTGCGCCAAAAGCGAGAAATGGTGACAGTCAATATAGCGCTCAGGTGCTGCCGCTCCTCCTCACTCTTAAGGACATAAGTTTGATATTCGCCCAGTGTCCGCAAGTCTAACTCCCCCAGGCGGTTGATGACACGCCTCTTAATGTTTTTTTTCTTGAAACGACGCCACCTCAACCCCAGATGGGGAAGAGTAGTTCTTAAGAATTCTCTGTATTCCATTCATAGACCTTTCATAGACCTTTCAGGCCGACATCCTCTAGTGTATCATAGGTGTACCTTCTTATTTTGCTCGGATATCATAGAATTGAGCATTGCAGGACGGATCTCGGCTCGTCTGAGCATGGCGAAAACCGTACCCGCCATGCAGTCACCCTGAAGGGTGTCCGGCCCTATGGTTAATTATTAGGGGAAAGCCAATGATCGAATCTTACAGCTTTGGCAGCATGAAGGTCATGGGAGAAAGCCACCGCAATGATTTGAAAATCATCGACAATAAGATTGTCGGCAACTGGTGGCGTAGGGAAGGGCATGCCGTTTATGCTCAGGACATCGACGACATTTTATACTCTGCCGCGGAAACTCTGGTTGTGGGCACCGGGGCCTATGGCAGCATGCGGATTACTGAGGAGGCAAAGAAAACGATAGAAGCGAGAGGCATCAAGCTTGTGGCCGCACCCACCAAAGAAGCTGTCTCCGTTTTTAACGATTTACATTCCCAAGGGAAAAAAGTGGCTGGGGCTTTTCACCTCACCTGTTAGATCCTTTTGGCATGTTACTTGCGGATGTTCACTGATTACAAATGAGGTGTATTTGAGGAGTGTGGCGTAAGACTTTGCCAATCTTTTTTGCTTGTTCCTATTCGGCTGAAATGGTAGGTATAGCGCTAGCAAAATCTTTATATTTGGCACACGAGATGAATTAAAGTATGTCAATCGACCCACCTTATTCTCAATCTTCAAGGAGGGAGATCCATGGGCAAAAGCTGGAAATGCATTCTTGTGGTTTTGGTCGGGGCTTTTATTCTAGCATTCACGTTTCCCACTTCGATATTCGCAGCTGATACCATCAAGGTGGGCATCGTCTTGCCGCTCACCGGTCCTCTGGCGGATTTTGGCTTAATGGAGAAACAATCCTTCGACATGGCTTTGGAGGAGATAAACGGCGGTGGAGGAATTAATGGCACCAAGCTGCACTTTATTTATGAGGATGACAGTGGCAAGCCCGACGTGGGCCGTTCAGTGGTGGAAAAGCTCATTAACCAGGACAAGGTCGTCATGCTCGGTGGTGGCTTCTCCAGCTCCGTCACCTATGTAACCGCCGATGTGGCCCAGCAAAACCGCGTTCCCTTCCTGATCAATACCGCCGCAGCAGACAAGATCACCGAGCAAAACTGGGACTATATTTTTCGTCTTAACCCTCCGGTGAGCGAGTATGCCAGCGGTCTCGAAAGTTTTCTGGCTGAGGTGGTAAAACCCAAGAGCGCAGTAATCATCCACGAAAATTCTCTTTTTGGTAACAAGGCCGCTGAATTTTTCCAGAAGAGCTGCAGCAGACTGGGGCTCGAAGTTTTGCTGGTGGAAGGTTATGATCACGGGGTTGCAGATTTCCAGCCGGTCTTGACCAGGGTCAAACAGCTGAATCCCGACATCATTTTCATGGTTTCTTACATCACGGATGGTGCTGAACTGATGACCCAGGCCAGGCAACTGAAGCTCACTCCCAAGCTGTTCCTTGGCGGGGCAGCTGGTTTCACCATGTCGGAATTTGTCCAGTATGCCGGCATCGCCTCAGACATGATCATTACCGCCAACCTGTGGCACCAGTCGCTGCCCCTGCCCGGTGCCATGGCCTACTTCAACAGTTATGTGGCCAAATACAATAGGGACCCCGAATATCACGGCGCCGAGGCTTATGCAGCCGCCTATGTGATCAAGGATGTGATCCAGCGTGCTAACTCCTTTGCCCCTGATGACATCAAGCAGGCCCTGATGGAGACCCGTTTGATGACCCTTTTCGGCCCGGTAAAATTCACCTCCTACGATAAGAAAACAAACCAGAACAAGCTTACCAGCTATGTGGTCCAGTGGCAGTACAGCCGCCTCAAGCTCATCTGGCCTGCGAATCTAGCCAACGCCAAGTATGTCTTCCCAGTGGACTGGCTGGAAGTGTGGGGATTCTAGGGCCAGCCCCAAAACAACTAGCAATTTTTGGTATTCGTGGGTCTTGTTTTCCTCCTAGCAATATGGTAGGTATGCTTGGTATCGCGATTTACGGTTCTAGTCAAATTCTCGTCTTCGTGCAGTAATTTAAATCGTTCAGGTTAGATCTTGCCAATTAGCAAACACGTTGAGCTGTGCTCCTCCATGAGACAAGCCCGTATTTCGTATTGGATTACTCCTAATTTTTCCTCTCACTTTTCACCTTTTTCGGGCGCCTCAAGAGATGTACTAAGACATTGTTGTTTGGAGGGAACATCCGCAAAAGCCTAGATGAACATTGCTATGGACACCTGGTTTTTATTCGGCGATTGCCGGCGGATCAATTAAACAACCTAATCATTGAATGAGGAGGATGATTCATGAGAAAAAATGTGAAGTCCATTTTCTTGGTGTTGGTGGCGATTTCGGTATTTGCCTTCATGCTACCCACCCAGGTTTCCGCTGCTGACACCATCAAGGTCGGTATCGTGCTGCCGCTTACTGGTTCTCAGGCCAAGTTCGGCGAAATTGAAAAACAATCTTTCGACATGGCTCTGGCGGAGATCAACGGCGGTGGCGGGATCAAAGGCAAGAAACTTGAATTTATAATGGAAGATGATACCGGCAGGCCCGAAGTGGGACGTTCGGTGGTGGAAAAGCTCATCACCAAGGATAAGGTGGTCATGTTGGGTGGCGGTTACTCCAGTTCGGTGGTCTATGCGGTGGCAGGTGTGGCCCAGCAAAACCGCACACCCTTTCTTATCAATACTGGTGCAGCAGACAAGATCACCGAGCAGGGATGGGACTATGTTTTCCGGCTGAATCCACCGGTGAGTGAGTATGCCAGTGGGGTTGAGACTTTCCTGGCCGAGGTGGTAAAACCCAAGACCGCGGTAATCCTGCATGAAAACTCCCTCTTCGGCACCAAAGGTGCTCAAGCATTCAACAAAAGCTGTGAGAAACTGGGCATTAAGGTGCTGATGACCGAAGGTTACGAGCACGGTGGCATCGATTTCAAGCCGGTTTTGGTCAATGTGAAGCAGATGAATCCCGACCTCGTCTACATGATTTCTTACATCATGGACGCCTCGCTGCTGATGCGCCAGGCCCGGGAACTGAAGCTGACTCCCAAGTTGTTTGTCGGTGGTGCTGCAGGCTTCACCCTCCCCGAGTTTAACCAGAATGCAGGCAAGGCCGCAAATTTCGTAGTCTCAGCCACCTTGTGGCACCAGGTTCTACCCCTGCCCGGAGCCATGGATTACTTCAATAGGTTTAAGGCCAAATACAACAAGGACACTGAGTATCACGGCGCCGAGGCCTATGCGGCTGCCTACGTGATCGCCGATGTACTTAAACGGGCCAAATCCTTCTCCCCGGAGGACATTAAGCAGGCCTTGAGTGAGACCAGGTTGATGACGGTTTTCGGCCCAGTGAAATTCACCTCTTATGCCAAGAAAACCAATCAGAACAGGCTGACCACCTATGTGGTCCAGTGGCAGAACGGCAAACTTCAACTCATCTGGCCCAAGAATCTGGCCAATGCCAAGTATGTTTTTCCTGTAGATTGGCTCAAGACTTGGGGTTACTAGCAGCAAGCTCCAAACGGTGGAGGGCTCACTTAGATACCCTCCACCGTTTTTTTTCGATCTTCTAGCTGAGAGGACGCAGAAAACTGACGGCAATTGGTCTCGGGGCAAGAACCATTTCTCGAGATATCTTTTATCCTCCCAGATCTAAAAGTTGACTGCAGTCTAATACGTGCAAATCACCGCTCATTTTGCCCCTTGTTCTTTCTGCGTCTTCTGTGCTTTAATTCTTTCAGACCTCTGACCAGCTACAATCTAGTTAGCAATCCTTCATTTTCCTTATTTGCTTTGTCCGTAGTGGGTTGAGAAAGGTTGAAGAAAGACCCCTTATTGCTCTCTTGAAAGGAAGCTGGAAATGGATGTTTTCTTGCAGACCCTGGTTGCTGGAGTCCTGATCGGGGGTATTTATGCCCTTATTGGAATCGGCATGACTCTGATCATGGGTGTCATGGGGATCATCAATCTGGCCCACGGCCAGTTGATGATGGTGGCAATGTACGTCACCTTTGTCCTCCATGCCTATCTGAAGATTGATCCCTACCTGTCGCTCCTGGTTGCCATGCCCGCCCTATTTCTACTGGGAATCTTTCTGCAGAAGGTGTTGCTCAATCCTCTCATGGAGGTTGACGCCGTTCTCCCGGAAAATCAGGTATTGATGACTGTGGGCATGGGCATGGTACTGGCTGAAATCGCCCGCTTCATCTTCAGCTCTGACTACAAATCTGTCGTCACCAGCTACAGTGGCAGAGCTTTTTTCCTGGGAAACATTTCCTTCAGCATGCCCATGATCATTGCCTTTGGCTTCGCCGTGCTGCTGACCGTTGCTCTTTTCTGGTTTCTGCTCAAAACCGACCTGGGTCGATCCATCCGCGCCACTGCCCAGGACAAAGAGGCGGCCACTCTCATGGGCGTCAACTCTGGTCGGATTACTGTGATCACTTTCGGCATAGGATCAGCCCTGGTGGCGGCGGCCGGTTCACTGCTCATGCCCATCTTCTATCTCTACCCCGACATCGGTGGCCCTTTTACCCTTAAAGCCTTTGTTATTACTATCCTAGGGGGCATGGGCAGCACGGTTGGTGCCATTTTCGGGGGCGTTACTCTCGGTATAGCCGAGTCTTTAGGGGCCACCTACATCGGTATGGGTTATAAGGAGATGGTGGGTTATGTCATTTTTCTCCTGGTTCTGATCTTTCTCCCAGGTGGCTTGAAGAAACTCACCAAAGTTTAAGAGAGAGGAGTCAGAATCTAGAAGCCAGAATCAAGTATGCATAGGGCATGGAGCAGAATTTTTGCGCCAAGCGCACTGCCGATTTTACTAAGTAGAGAGGGATACTATGAAACGCAACCAGGTGATTCCTGCCATCGTTACTCTGGCCTTTATTTTGTTCCCCTTGGTGGTACGATCCCCCTACTACCAGCACCTGGTCATACTGGCTCTGATGTGGGTGGTGATTGGCGGCTCCTGGAACCTGCTGGCGGGCTACACCGGTCAGGTCTCCTTTGGTCATGCTGTCTTTTTTGGCACCGGGGCCTACACCGCGGGGATCTTTGCAAGCAAACTGGGAATCTCCGCCTGGTGGGGAATGCTTTTCGGGGGATTCACCGGAGCCCTGGTCGGCCTTTTAATCGGTTGGATATGCTT